>Ga0307372_10000769_pt1 | contig 56135 bp, 46 predicted proteins | sample OX1MG_FD_202533 | JGI IMG/M metagenome (GOLD analysis project Ga0307372, IMG submission 202533) | Soil microbial communities from Risofladan, Vaasa, Finland - OX-1 | ecosystem: Environmental > Terrestrial > Soil > Coastal area > Acid sulfate soil | place: Finland: Risofladan, Vaasa | collected...
GAGGCATGCGTTGGCCGTGGGGCGGCCTTCCCGGCCGTCGGCGATTGACGGCCTGGAAGGCCGCCCCACGAGGCATCAAACGTCTCGTCGGAGCCCGCTGCAGTGTATGATCGCCAGCACATACCAGAAATCGATTGCCTCCGCAGCCTCACGGACCAAGCCGCTGCGAGATGACACTGCACGCGCTGCGTCGCTCAGACCAAGGGCGTTAGCGACCAAGATTTTGGTGGTGGGCGCCTGAGGCGCAAGAGCGACGAGGCCGACGAGCGTTGTCGCCCTGTCGTCGAATCCAGCCCATTGCCTCCATCTCCCGCAGCTTGCCCGGAAATTGAAGGATTGCCTGAAATAAGGCGGCTGCGCCGCTCGATACCATCGGTAGGATCCGGCAGAACGTCGTCTGGTTTCCAGGAGTTCGATGCGCCAGCTACTGAGCAGTCTTTGCCTATTGAGCTGCCTTTTCGAACAGGCCGCGAGGGGCCAGCAACGCACGCCGCTTCGGGGTCCGACGGTTCGTGCTGCGCGTTCGGAGCGGTTCGTGCTGCCGCCCGGCGCCGAGCCCATTACCGCGAGGGCCGCCCTTCCGAGGCCGCGGCGTCTGGCCTTGGCCGACCTGGAGGCTTGGGCGCTCGGAAACAATCCGACGATCGCCGCCGCCGAGGCGCTGGTCCGCCAGCAGCAGGGCATGTGGCGTCAAGCGGGCCTCTATCCCAACCCGACCGCCGGCTATCTGCGCACCGATCCGAATCAGCCGCGGCAGAGCGAAACGCAAGGCTTGTTCCTCAGCCAGGAGTTCGTCACCGCCAAGAAGTTGCGGCTGGCCCAGGCAGCGGAACGGCAGGACATCGAGTGGCGGCGCTGGCAGCTCGCTGCGCAGCGCCGTCGCGTCGTCAACGACGTGCGGATTCGCTTCCATGAAGTGCTCGGCGCGCAGCGGGCCATCCGCGAGGCGGCCGCCATGGAGCGGCTGGCGGCCGACGGCGTGCGAGCGGTTCGCGAAATGGTCGAAGTGAAGCAAGCCAGCCGGCCGGAACTGCTGCAGGCCGAAATGCAACTGCACGCCTTTCGCATCGCGCTGGCCGATGCCCAATACCGACACCTGACCGCCTGGCGCCAACTGGCGAACGTGGCGGGCGTTCCCCGGCTGCCGCCGACCGAGTTGATCGGCGACCTGGAGCGCATACCCAGGCTCGAATGGGAGGCGAGTCTGCGGCGATTGTTGGCCGAAAACCCGGTACTGCGGTCGCAGCGGAACTTCATCCAGGCGGCGCGAATCGACGTGCGGTTGGCCCGCGCCCAGGCCGTGCCCAATCTGAACGTGCAGATGGTCGTGCAGCACGATCAGGTGATGAAATACAATTCGGTCAGCACGCTGGCGGCGCTGCCGCTGCCGATTTTCAATCGCAACCAGGGCAACATCCAGCTCGCGCAGGCGGAAGTGCAACAGCAGCAGCAGGAATATCAGCGGATCGAGCTGGCGCTGCAGGACCAACTCGCGGGAACCTTCAACCAGTATCTCAGCGCCAAGAACCAGGCCGAGCAATTGCGGCAAGAGATCTTGCCCCGAGCGAAAGAGAACTTGGACCTGACCGTCGAGGGGCAAAAGCTGGGGGAATTCGACTTGGCAAGCGTGCTGGGCGCGCGGCAGAAGTTTTTCGACGTCGCGCTGGCCTATGTCGATGCCTTGACCGCCGTGCACAAGGTGGCGATCGAGATCGACGGACTGCAGTTCACCGGCGGCCTGAACCCGACCGAGATCGGTACGGCCTTGCAGCATCAGGGCGCGATCGGCGGCGGAACGCGGAGCGTGCTGTTGCAACAATTGCAGCAGCAGGGGCTGCAAGGCAGCCAACTTCTGCCGGGCTCGATCCAGGGGACAGCGCGGTAGGCGCCGGTTTCGGGTGAAAGGGGCCAACGTCTCATCGATAGCTGCTACAATTGATGGTGGGCGCCCTCGTTGTACTACATAAGTTACAAGCTAGCATTTCAAGCGTTGTGAGAGCGCGTGGATGCTGCACTTTTACATAGCCCAGGCATTTATGCCTGGGATCCGCTCGGCCTCGCGAATGAAAGTGAACGATTAATTGTCCCGATTCATGAAGCACGAGCGAACCGTTGCCAGCCTGACGGCAATCCTCATCGTAGCTGCGGCCTCGGCAGCCTGGTTCCTGCCCGATGGGCTGCCTGCCTGGAGGAGCGGTTGGGCTCATCCGGCCGCGGCAAAATCGCCAACCGTTGGCGCGGACCATGACGACGAAGAGACGCCCGAGCTGGTCCGGCTGGCTTCGGCCGATCTGGCGCGGCAAATCGGCATCGAGACGGCCGAGGCCGACTTGGTGCGCCACGCACGTCGTTTGACGTGCAACGCCGAAACGGCGTTTGCCGAGCAGCGTGTGGCCGAGGTTTTGGCCCGCGTCGACGGCATCGTCCATGACGTCCGCGTCGAGTTGAGCCAGGTCGTCAGCCGCGGCGACGTGCTGGCGGTGATCGACTCGGCGACGGTCGGCTCCGCCAAAACGCAATACCGCACGGCGCTGGCCAACCTCGATCTGGCTCAGACGACCTACGAGCGCATCCGCAAACTGGCCGAGAAGGAAATCTTGGCCGGCAAGAGCGAGTTGGAAGCGGTCACGGCCTTGACGGCGACCAAGAACAACCTGCTGGAAGCCGAGCAACGATTGCGGAACCTGGGCTTTCAGTCGGACGATCTGGCCAAGATCGCCGCCGCGAAATCGGCCGACAACCTGTGGGAGGTCGTGGCGCCGATCGACGGCCACGTCATCGCCTGGGAGTCCACGATCGGCGAAGCCGTGGCGTCCGGCACGCAGCTTTTCGGCTTGGCCGACACCACCAAGATGTGGCTCTGGATCGACGTCTACGAGTCGGACATCGATTCCATCCAGATCGGCCAGCCGGCGACGTTCACGATCTCGGGGACGCAAGAGCCGCTGTTCGCCGGAAAAATCACGGCAATCGGCGCCGAGGTCAATCGCATCACGCGAACCACGCGCGTGCGCGCCGAGCTGGCCAACCCCGAGGGGCGGCTGCGGGCGAACCAGTTCGGCCAGGCGAGCATTGAAATCGTCCCCGAGCACGAGGCGGTCGTCGTGCCCGCCGAAGCCGTGCAGCGAGACCAAGAGAACCGCGAGTTGGTCTTTCTGCCCGAGGGAAAGAGCGCCTACCGAGCGCGGAGCATCGTCGCCACGCCGACCGATGATCCCGACAAGTTGGAAATCGTCCGCGGCCTCGAAGCCGGCCGGACCGTCGTGACGACGGGCGCCTTCCTGCTGTTGTCCGAGATGCTCAAGGACCAAATTGCCGAAGACGTCGATTGAGCGTCTCGGGCCGGTTTTTTAATTAGCCCAGGCATTCATGCCTGGGATCCGTGAGTTATTCGATCCCCGCTTCCGATCGGCGCCTCGCAGCCCGCTCCCCGGGGCCTGCGCGGCGCCGATCGGAAAAATGGATGTGCGCGAGGCGCCAATTCCCAGGCATAAATGCCTGGGCTATGTAAAAAAACCATGCTCTATGCTCTGATCGACTTTAGTTTGAAGAACCGCTTCGTGGTGCTGCTCGGCGCGGCGCTGCTGGCGGCGCTGGGCGTACGTGCAGCGATCCAACTGCCGCTCGACGCCTTCCCCGACACCACGCCCAATCAGGTGCAGATCAACGCGGTGGCGCCGGCGCTGACGGCCGAGGAGGTCGAGCGGCAGATCGCCTTCCCGGTGGAGTTGGCCCTGGGCGGTCTGAAGGGGCTGGAAGAAGTGCGGTCGTCTTCGAAGTTCGGCCTGTGCCAGGTGGTGGCGGTCTTTTCCGACGACGTCGACATCTACTTTGCTCGCCAGCAGGTCAACGAACGCCTGGAAGACTTGCAATTACCCGAGGGTATCGAGCGGCCCGCGCTCGGCCCGGTGGCGACGGGGCTGGGCGAGGTCTACCATTACCTGCTGACCAGCGACGTCTACGATCTGATGGAGTTGCGCACGCTGCAAGACTGGGTGATTCGACCGCGCTTGCGGCGCGTGCCGGGGGTGGCCGAGATCAGCGCTTGGGGCGGACTGGCCAAGCAGTTCGAAGTCCGTCACGATCCGATCAACCTGGCCAAGTTCGGGTTGACGCTCGACGATTTGATCCAGGCGCTGCGCGAGAACAATCAGAACGAAGGGGGCGGCAACGTGATTCGCGCGGGGAGCGAAACCTTGGTGCAGGGGATCGGCCGCGCCCGGGACGAACGCGATCTGTCGGAGATCGTCGTCGCCGCGCACGACGGCGTGCCGATTCGCGTGCGCGACGTGGCCGAAGTTCGCATCGGCCACATGATTCGCCGCGGCGGCACGACGGCCAATGGCCGCGGAGAGGCCGTGCTGGGGCAGGCCTTCATGCGGATGGGCGAGAACTCGCGCGACGTCACGATGGCCCTCGACGCCGCGCTCGAGGAGGCCCGGCGGGCCTTGCCGCCTGGCGTCGACGTGAACGTGATCTATCGCCGCACCGATCTGGTCGACCACGTGCTGCGCACGGCCGAGAAAAACCTGTTCGAGGGCGCGGTGCTGGTCATCGCCGTGCTGTTTGCTTTTCTCGGCAATCTCCGCGCGGGGCTGATCGTGGCTTCGGTGATCCCCCTGTCGATGCTGTTCGCCGTGACGCTGATGGAACGCGTCGGCATCGCCGGCAGCTTGCTGAGCCTGGGGGCGATCGACTTCGGCCTGGTCGTCGACAGTTCCGTGGTGATGGTCGAGAACTGCGTGCGGCGCCTGGCCCACGACCGTTCCGACCGCCCTAAGGTCGAGATCATACGCGAGGCGGCGGTCGAGGTCCGCAAGCCGACGATGTTCGGCGAGCTCATCATCATGATCGTTTACCTGCCGATCCTGACGCTGGAAGGGATCGAGGGAAAGCTGTTCCGTCCCATGGCCCTGACGGTCGTCTTCGCCCTGGCCGGTTCGATGATACTTTCGCTGACCCTGATGCCGGTGCTGGTCTCGCTCGGTCTGTCGCGAGGCGTCGCGGATCGGCAGACGTTCGCCGATCGCTGGCTGCACCGGTTGTTCCAGCCGTTGCTTCGCTCGGGCTTGCGGTTTCCCAAGGCGACGCTAGCAGTCGTGGCCGCCATCACCGTCGGCGCCACGCTGCTCGGACTGAGACTGGGTTCCGAATTCATTCCGAAGCTGGGCGAAGGAACCATCGTGATTACCACGATCCGCCTGCCCGGCGTGAGCATGGCCGAATCGCTGCGTTACGGCACGAAGATCGAGCAAATGTTGCTGGCCGAATTCCCCGACGAGATCGAGCAGATCGCCGGCTGGGCAGGTGCTCCTGAGATCGCCAACGACCAGATGGGCCCGGAAGTGACCGACGTGTTCGTGATTCTCAAGCCGCGCGACCAGTGGACGCGGGCCAGCACGCAGGAAGAACTGGTCGCGGAAATGAGCAAGATCACCGATCAATTGCCCGGCATGCGCGCCGTCTACAGCCAGCCGATCGAGATGCGGATCAACGAGATGGACGCCGGCATCCGCACCGATATCGGCATCAAGCTGTTCGGCGACGATCTCGACGTGCTGGCCGCCAAGGCCGAAGACATCGTTCGCGTCGTCGAGCAAATCCCCGGCGCGGCGGACGTCGGCGCCGAAGAAATCATCGGCATGCCGGTGCTGCGAGTGTCGGTCGACCGTCAAGCACTGGCCCGCTACGGCGTGCCGGCGCGGCAGGCGCTCGACGCGATCGGCGCGGTGGGCGGGATTACAGTCGGCGAGATTCTGGAGCCCGAGCGGCGGTTTCCCTTGGTCGTTCGCTTGCCTCCGTCGAAGCGTCAGGATCCCGAGGAGCTGAAGCACGTGCTGGTTCCAACCGCGGCGGGCGAGCGTTTGCCCCTTTCGCAACTGGCGGTTTTCGAGCGCAGCAGCGGGCCGGCGACGATCTTGCGCGAATGGGGCCTGCGGCGGATCGTGGTGCAAGCCAACGTCCGCGGCCGCGACCTGGGCTCGTTCGTCGAGGAAGCCGCGCGCCGCCTGCACAACGAAGTGCAACTGCCCGTCGGCTACACGATCGAGTTCGGCGGACAATTCAAGAACCTCCAGCGGGCCGAACGGCGGCTGTACCTGATTGTACCCGCGGCCTTGGCGCTGATCTTGAGCCTGCTGTACCTGACGTTCTATTCGCTGCGTGACGCGCTGTTGATCTACAGCGGCGTGCTGTTCGCCCGCGTGGGAGGCGTCATCGGTCTGTGGGTGATGGGGCTGCCTTTCACGATTTCCGCCGGAGTCGGCTTCGTGGCGCTGGCCGGGGCGTCGATGCTCGAAGGCCTCGTGTTGGTCAGCGCCATTCGCGAACGCATGGCTCAGGGGCTTTCCAAGCGCGAAGCGATCGAAGAGGCCCGCCTGACGCGGTTGCGGCCCGTATTGATGACTGGGCTCGTGGCGGCGCTCGGCTTCGTGCCGATGATGCTTTCCACCGGCATCGGCTCGGAGGTTCAACGGCCGCTGGCCACCGTCGTCGTGTTCGGCATCGCCTGCGACACGTTTCTGACCATGTTGGCCTTGCCGGTTTTGTACTTGATGTTCGGTCGAGGCCCGCGGGCAACTCACACCCTACAAGACGACTCGAAATCATACTCCTTTTAGCAACTTACCGCGTGCTGAGGCGGCATCGACCCGCGAGCGCACGCGCATGCCCGGAGATGTCGTTTTTCCGGCAGCGCGGTTGCGTCGGGAATCGCACCCGCCTGGGCTCTTGGCGGATGACGGCCTAGAAGGCCGCCCCACGAGGCATCAAACGTCTCGTCGGAGCCCGCTGCAGTGTATGATCGCCAGCACATACCAGAAATCGATGGCATCTGCGGCCTCACGGACCAAGCCGCTTCGAGATGACACTGCACGCGCTGCGTCGCTCAGACCGGTTCTTCAGCAGAATCCGTGGGTGGTTCTGGCTGCAGATCAAATGGAGGCGTGCGTTTTTTCAGGCAGATCCGGGCAAATAAATGGCGTCGCCGTGCATGGATCAGATCATTCGCGATAGAACGGCCTTTGCCGGATGCTCGCCGAGCAACCGTAGGATGGGCATCCGGTCCGTCGCCCGGCGGGAGACGGACTGGAAGTCCGTCCTACGGAGCAAGGGACAACCAAGTCCGCACCGGGTCAATGACTTGCCTTGCCCACGCTCCGCCTCGGCGGGCCAGGCCCATGGGCACTCCACGAGCACCTCATTCATTTGCCCGGCCATGCCTTGCAAAACGCAACCGCAACCCCGCTAATCAGCGTCGGAACCACCCCTGGATTCTGCGGAAGAGCCCTCAGACCACAGTGTTTCGGTTCCTGGAACCTTTTCTTCTTCAACCGACAACCTTGATGTCCGTGACCCAATCACACCCAAAGTCCTCCTGGATGTGCTTTAGCAGGGCCTTCTTGTGCTTACTGAGCCACTTGGGATCATTTCCTGAAAACACCTCGATCTGCCACTTGCTGTAGAACTGCCCATTGGACCGTTTGTGAATGTGAAGGTGGCAGACCGCACGGCATCGGTAGAACGAGTTCACGAGTCGTGTGATGGAATAGACGACATCTTCTTTACCCGAACGAGGCGGCAGTTTCAAAGTGCGTTCGGCGGCTAACGGAGAAGCGGTATGGATGAAATTCAGTTCGTTCAGATTCTTGTCTCGATTGCACACGCTGCATAGGGTCTGCGAGTTCTCAACGCTGGTTTCGCCGCCCAGGTTGTAAGCGATAATGTGGTCGATCTGGAGATGAATGCCTCTCCCCATTGCTCCACAGCACAGGCACTGGTTGCCGTCCCGCTTTTTGACTTGGGCCTTTTCTGATTCAGACAATTCACGCTTCCTCCTTGGCTTTGGTGGAGGAGCGACCGGCTGTTTGCTGCCGTGGCGCTGCTCATGCAACACACGACGCATCGCCCCGTCAAAGGCGGTGGCAAAACGCTCGTAGGACTTGTAGAAGATTTTCCAGAGATTCCCAGCTCTCCCGAAGTCCTGCTGCAAGAACTCATCGTTTTCCAGCGAGTTATAGCGCAGCCGCTTGCGAGCAATCCCGTCGAGATCGTATTTCTCCCTCTCCTCGAACGAATGAAATTCTGGTTTCGCCTGCTTCTGTGCGATGTGTCGTGCGATCCGAATCAGGTCCAGGTCGAGGGTGTTCCCAATGTCGTCCGTCTCCCGGTCGAAGAATTCAGCCACCCAAGTATCCACCTGCGGCTTTATCCAGTCGGGCGGCAAATACTCACGATCCCAGCCTTCCGGCATCTGACGGAGGAAGTGCGTCATGAAATTCTCGAGCTTCGCCGTGGAATCTTCGTAGACCATGACGAATTCGATGAACGCTTGCGTTTCTTCAAGCCCGTCTTCGGATGCAGCGACGACAAAGTCAGTTTGGAACCACCCGGTCGGCATGATCTGGGAAAACGGCAGCGACGGAAGCTCGCCCCCACTGTTGATCTGCCTGGAAAGCTCCTCGACGAGCCGGATGGAAACATATTCGAGCGGGTAGTATCCACGGATGACTCGGCTTTCCTCAGTTCCTCCGTCCAAAGAAGCAGGAGTGGCCCAATCAATGAGCCGCTTCCATTCGTCCATGAACATGACGATGTTCGCCTCGTCAGCCCCACCGGCCTTCCTGCCACGCAAGGCACGTCCAATCATCTGAGTCATCAGGATTTGACTGGTCGTTTGGCGAGTTAGGAAAACAGTTCTGACGGATGGGACATCTGCCCCTTCGGTGAGCATTCGGACGTTTATGAGCACGTCCAGCATGTCCCGGCCTTGCTTGTCCTTCCCTGTTCTAAATTCGTTGAGGATACGTTCGTTGTCGCTCGCAGTCCGCTGGTTTCGCCCCTCTGCCGAGCCGGGATCAGCATCAATCCGAGAGTAGACGGCATCGGCTTTGATTCCTCGCTCTAGCAACTTGGTTTTGAGGTACACGCATTGAAACCAGCGGTCGGCGAAAATCAGTGTCTTGCCGTAGCGGTCCTTGTTCTGAACGTATTCTTGGACGATGGCATCGTTACGCCGGTGATCGTTTGCCAGCTTCTCGATGATGTCTTCGGGCAAATCTTTGTGTTCACGCACGAGGCGGTTGTAGAGATCGTCTGGGACGTAGAATTCGTTGCCGGTCGGCCTTGGGATGTAGTTGGGTCGTGACAGGATTCCTTCGGCAGTCAGCTTCGCCTTGTCCGCTTGGTAAATGATCCCCGTCTCGAAAATCTTGCCCAACCACCCCTTTCTGGATTCATCGGAGTAGGTGGGCGTAGCGGTAAGACCGAGCACATTCGTTCTTTTTACAATCGAACGAATACCCGGCTCAGCTTCGTCCGTACCGATGAGCAGATGTCTACATCCATGAGCGGGTGCGTGATGCGCTTCGTCCAAAACCACGAATAAGCCGGACTTCTCTCCCTCTTCGATCCACTTTCTGAAGCTGGTGATGACGCGGTTGCCGGATTTGTCTTCCGCCGTTGAATTCAAGTTCTTGATGGCGGTGGGAGTCGTCATGATGACGACATCATCTGTCAAGAGGATGGAAGACTGCATCATCTGTCAAGAGGATGGAAGACTGCGAATCGTGCGACGGGTTGCTCGATACCAGCCGGATGTTGAAAGTCTGCCTCGGTTCAGGAATCCAGCGAGCGTAGTGATAAATCTCCCGAAATGCCTGATCCAAGAGGTAGTACGAATTTGCGAGCCAGAGGACTCGGATGCTGCGAGCAATCACATTGTCGCATACCCACTTCACCGTCGTGAAAGTCTTGCCTGCTCCAGTCGGAAGAACGAGCAAACCACCTTTGCCCTGATCCTTGTCGAAATCGAAGCATTTCTTCAATGCCTCGAAAGCATCCAACTGATGCTCGAACGGGGTTTTCCTGATTCTCCCCGTAGTATCGTTGCGGAGGTCATCAAGAACCAGGGAATGAAAACTCATGGGTTGTGTCCTGTTTTTTCGTTATGGAGCATGTCATATCAGATACTGACGCGGCGCCATTCATCCGGAACTTTTCGCTATCCCGCTCGATTGATCGATCCAGGCCTTATCAGGTCTAAATCGCTGGCCGAACAACCACTCGCTTGTCTTCGGCGCTGGCCAGGACTTCGTGCCGCCGACGCTTGCGCCAACGTAGCAGGCACACTCCTGTGTGCCGTCGCCGGCCATGCGCCGGGGCCTGAACCCGCCGCCGGTTACGGCACATGGAATGGGCCTACTACCCCGGTTACGGCACATGGAATGTGCCTACTACTTTGGCCTCGATCGGTAAATTCTCACTTCCCGTCTTTCTCCGCCCCGGCATTGGCTCGGGCGATGGCGAAGTCGACGAGCGGCTGGCAGCGGAAGAAGCCTTCCCAGAAGTTGTGCCCCTGGCCGGCGACGACTTCGAGCTTCACGAAATCGTCGGCGCCGGCGGCCTGATAGCGGCGGACGAACTCGGCGGAATTCGCCTCGAGCGGCACGACCTGGTCTTCGTCGCCGTGAATGAAGAAAGCGGGCACGCGGGCCATGACCAGGGTTTCCACGCGCTCGATCGGATTCAACTCGGCGAGCTTGGCTTCCAACTCTTGCGGCGAAAGTCCGTAGGCGGGCGCGGCCTTGTCCAGCCCTGGATAGGTCCGCAGATCGAACACCGGATAAATCCCGGCGATGCCGGAGGTCTTGTCGGGGTTTTCTATCGCCCAACTCGCGACCCACAACCCGCCGCGGCTGCGGCCGAGCAGGCAGGGCCGCGCGGCGAAGCCGCGTTTCTCGGTCAGCTCGCGGTAGAGAGCCGTGAAGCCCTGGCGGCCTTGCGGGCTGCCGTACGCTTCGCCCACGTCGATGCCGGCCACGGCAACGCCGGCGTCGAGGAACTGCTCGTGCATCCATTTTTCATGCACGTCGGGATAGGCAGGCAGCGTCGGAGCGTAGAGAATCCACGGTTGCGGCCGCTGTAGCTTTTCTTTCGCAGGGAGCATGACGAACGCCGGCCGCCCGGCGACTTTGAACGTTTCGCCCGGCAGAATCAGCGTTTTCGCCGCGGCCTTCGCGGGCGGCGGAGCGTCGCGCAAAGCCAAGTCGCGGAACTCTTCGTAGCGTGCGGTCCAGAGTTGCTCCAACTCGCGAGCCTTGTCGGGGCGCTCTTTCGCCAAGTTCTTCGACTCGGCCCGATCGGTGCTCAGATCGTAAAGCTCCCACGGCGCGTCTTTGCCGGCGGCGACCAGCTTCCAGGCGCCGGCACGGATCGCCCGGTTGCCTTCGTGCTGCCACCAGATGCACTCACGCGACACCGTGCCGTCTTTGGCGAGCACGGCGGTTAGGCTTTTGCCGGGCGGCGGCGGAACCGGTTTACCCTCCCAGGTTTCGACCCGCTGGCCGCCGGCCAGGTCGAGAATCGTCGGCACGAGATCGATCACGTGACCCGGATTGCGGCGCAGCTCGCCGCGGGCGGCGATTCCCTTCGGCCAGTGGACGACGAGCGGCGTCGAGATGCCGCCTTCGTGGACCCAGGTTTTGTGCCGGCGAAACGGCGTGTTCGAGACGGTCGACCAGCCGGGCCCGAGACAGAGGTGCGACGCCGCCGAGCCGCGCGGCGCCGCCGGGTCGTGGCCGTCGTCGCGGACCATGATCTCGGCGCTGGCGCCGTTATCGCTGAGGAACAGCACAAGCGTATCGTCGAGCGCGCCCATCGCCCGAATCTGATCGAGCACGCGGCCGATCTCGCGGTCCATGCGGTCGACCATCGCGGCGTGGATCGCCATCTTGTCGGCCTGAAAGGCCCGTTGCTCGTCGGTCAGTTCATTCCACGGAAGCGGCCGGTTGACTTCGCCGGGGCCGAGTTGCTTGATCGCCTCGGGAAAATCGTACGGCGGGCCGACGTCGCGCTCCGGCATGGAAAGAGCGCAATCGACGAGGCCCAGTTGCTGCATCCGCTCGTAACGCCGGCGTCGCACCGCCTCCCAGCCGTCGCGATATTTGTCGCGATAGCGGGCGATGTCTTCCGGCAAGGCGTGCAGCGGAAAGTGCGGCGAGTTGAACGCCAGGTACTGAAAAAACGGCTTGTTGGCGTGCTTCGCCGCGTGTTCCTTCAGGAACTCGATGGCCGCGTCGGCCATGGCGACGGTCGTGTAGTAGCCGCTGTTCGGTTGGACGGGCGGCAGCTTCTGGTCGTCGGCGTACAGCACTCGCGGGCTGAAGTATCGCCCCAGATCTTGCACGTAGTACGAATGATCGAAGCCGCCGGCTAGCGGCATGCCGTCGACGTGCCACTTGCCCGAATGATACGAGCGATAGCCCAGGGGCCGCAGCATTTCGGGCAGCAGCCGCGCCCAGGCCGGCCGCACGCCTCCGCCGCCGCTCTTGACGCCCGGCACCGTGTCGCGGCGGACCTGCTGCGCATAGTAGCCGGTCAGAATGGCGGCCCGCGTCGGCCAGCAGCGGGCCGTATTGTAAAAGCTCGTGAACCGCAGCCCGCCGGCGGCCAGCTTGTCGAGATTCGGCGTTTCGATCTCGCCGCCATAGCAGCCAAGATCGCTGTAGCCCAGGTCGTCGGCCAGGATCATGAGCACGTTGGGCCGCTTGGCAGCTTCGGCCGCAGTTGGCAGAGCGGCGTTCGCCAGCAGCGCGGCGAAGAGAAACGCCACGCCAGAAGGAAGGGGAAATCGCATCAGTCGCACTTTCGCAAAATGTCGAAGATTTGGCCATAAATCGCGAGCCGCGTTCAGTATCACGGCCGAGCCAAGGCCGGTCAATCGGATGCGCGCTAGGCTGAAGCATAACCTACGCGATCACTCTGGCGCGTTTTTAGCGCAGACGCAGCGTTCTGCGGCGTAGCAAAAGCGGCAGGGATGCCGCTTCTACAACGCTTCGCCCGCCGCCAAGGCCGCGGCGCGCTCGCGCAACGTGCGGTTGATGACGACCGCGCCTTCGATCACCAACATGATCGCCAATGCGAACAGCACGGTGCTCAGGGGGCCGTTGACGTCGAAGTTGCGGCCTTGCTGCCAGGCCTCGCGGGCCGTCTTCGACCAATCCCAGAGAATCAGGCTCAGCGAAGTGAAAGTAACCAGCACCATGAACGCGGCGGGCAGCGCCGTGTAAACCCAGCTCTTGCCGGTGCGCAGCAGCCAGACCGTCACGCCGATCAAGGTCAGCGCGGCCAGCAACTGGTTGGCCGTGCCAAACAAGTTCCAAAACACCTTCCAGGCTGGCATCGGGGCGCCGGTCGCCGGATTGGTCATCGTTTGCAGCACGAGATACATCGGCGGCAACAGCGTCAGCACCGTGCAAACCGTACGGCCCAGTTTGCCGTGCCAGCCGGTGAACTCCTGCAACACGTAGCGGCCCAGCCGCGTGCAGACGTCGAGCGTGTCGTAGATGAACGTCGCGAAGGCCAGCAAGCAGAAGCCGTACAGGTAGCCGTAGGCGACCTCGTAGTCGATGCGGAACACCTGGGCGAACATGGCGATGAATCGCGACACGCCGGCGGCGAAAATCTGATCCGGATTGCCCCCTTGGTCTTTGGCCAGAATCATCACGCAGCTCAGCGAGATCACGGCCACGAACGCCTCCAGCAGCATGCAGCCGTAGCCGATGCTCTTGGCGTCGCTCTCGGTGCGAAGCTGCTTGGAACTGGTGCCGGAACTGATCATCGAATGAAAGCCGCTGCAGGCGCCGCAGGCGATCAACACGAACAACGCGGGAAACAAGTACAGCGGCTTGCCGGCCTGCATCACCTGCCAGCCCGTGAACTGCGGATAGGTGATCTCGATCGCCTGGCCCAGGAAGGTCGCCGCCAAAATGCCCAGAAAGGCCAAAGCCACCGTCACCGACAAAAAGTAACCGCCCAAAAAACCGCGCGGCTGCAGCAGCGCCCAAACCGGCACGACCGAGGCCACGCCGCAGTAAACGAGCAGCAGAATGTCCCAGGTCTTGGCGGCGCTGGCATGATCCGCGCCGCCCTTGTACCAGAGCGCCTCGGGGATCGACAGCGGCAGGTGCTGCCCGGCCCAAATCGAAACCAGCACCAGGGGCATGAAGATCGCCGTGGCCCAAGTCAGCGAGAGCTTCGTGTACCGCAGCACCAGGCCCATGATCACCGCCAGCGCCAGGTACATCATCGACGAACTGGCGACCGCGGCGCCGCGCTGGACGTCTTCGACCTTGGCCCCGGCCGCCGGATCGGGAGCGAAGGTGGTGGCCGTGATATCGGTGAACGCGACCACGATATAGACCAGGGCGATCCAGACGAACGACAAGAACAGCAGGTACGCCCGGCGGCTCATGTGTTCGCGGACGATGTCGGGAATGCTGCGGGCCTTGTGCCGCACGCTGGCCACCAGCGACGTCATGTCGTGAACGCCGCCGATCAAAATGCTGCCGACCAGAATCCAAATCAGTGCCGGGACCCAACCGAACAACAGCCCGGCGACGATCGGCCCGACGATCGGCCCGGCGGCGGCGATCGCCGAAAAGTGCTGCGAGAACAAGTAAGGCGCCGGCGTGGGGACGAAATCTTCGCCGTCGTCGATCTCGCAGGCCGGGGTGGGCACGTCATCGCGCAAATGAAGCTTGCCGACCAGCCAGCGGCCATAGGTGAAATAAGCCGCCAGCAAGATCAAGCCGGCGCCAATCGTGATTCCCAACAGGCTCATCGTGCGGATCCTCGCCCTTGAGGGGCCAACGCCTCTTCGGCGAGATTGGCCAATCGCGTCGTAATCTGCCGCCCAACCATAGTTTACCGAGGTTTCTGGCGGGAGTCGAACCCCACGTCGCAGACGTCGCGTCGATTGGGGATCTGACAATTGGCGCGGATTGTATCGACCGGAAGTGCTATATTGTTGGGGCAGCCAACCGGGACCGCTGGGCTGCGACGTAGCGGCTTTTTTCTTACCGGTTCGATGAAAGGAGATCGGTGTAATGCGAAGATTGTGTAGTTACGGCGTCGCGGCCATGTTCGTGGCCGGCGCCGCGGCGGCAGTTGCCGCCGAATTGAAAAGCGGGTTGCAGGTCGGCGATTCGGTCGGCTTCTTCGAAGTCGTCAAGTGCGCCGGCCCCGACGATGGCGTGAAACTGGGCCAACAGCTCTGCTACCGCTGAATGTACGGCGGTAAGCCCGTCGTCATGATTTTCGCCCGAAAATCTGACGCGGCCTTGGCCAGTTTGGTCAAGCAGCTCGATCAATTGGTCGCCGAGCACGCCGACGACAAGCTGAGCGCTTTCGTCAATCTCATCGGCGAAGACCGGGAAACCTTGGAAGCGGACGCCAAAGAGTTCGCCGCCAAGCACAAGATCAAGAACATCCCGGTGGTCGTGCCCCTCGAGTATGAGAACGGGCCCGACAACTTCGGCATCAGCCCCAAGGCCGATCTCACGGTCATGCTCTACAAGGGGTTGAAGGTTCAGGCCAACCATACCTACGGCCCGGGCCAGTTCAAGTCGAAGACGGCTTCCGAAGTGCTCGCCGACGTGCCCAAGCTGCTCGAATAAGCGGCTTGCGCTGGTTGGATTCGAACCGCCGCCGGAGGATTCGCCCTCCGGCGGCGGTTGCTTTGTAGCAGGCATATTCCATATGCCGTAGCCGACGGCAGAAAGCGGCCCGAGTCGCCCCCGAGGCCGGCGAGCGAATGGCTGGCGCACTTCCTGCGCAGGCGGACGGCACATGGAATGTGCCTGCTACTTTGGACGCGCAATCTGCTTGACTCCCGCCGCCCGACCGTGCATACAAGGCTCGAGCAACGTGCGGGCTATGTTTGCGATGAGTCGGGCGAGGGCGTCCGGCCCGCCATGTTACAAGCTTTTTATTTCTAATTGGGCCGCGAAGATTTTGTCGAACATTGTCGCTTTTCGCTCCGCGAAAAAGTGTCTTTTCGCGGAGCGAAAAGCGACATTGGTTGCGGCTTTGCCGCTCTGGGAGGATGCGCGACCGTTTTCGCTCCCGTTTTATAGTCAACGCCCTTTGAAGGAGACCCCTCGATGGATAGGCGGACCTGGTTCAAAACGACTTCCTTGAGTGCAGGGGCGATGGGCTTGCCGTGGCTGGCGGGCGGAACGTTTGCCGCCGCGGCACGAGCCGCGGGGCCCGATAGCCCGGCCGCGGCGGCGGATGGCAAAAAACTGCCGCCGCTGAAAATCACCGAGATCAAGACGATTCTGACCGCGCCGGCCAAGATCCGGCTGGTGGTCGTCAAAGTGCTGACCAACGAGCCGGGCTTGTACGGCCTGGGCTGCGCCACTTTCACGCAGCGGCCGCGAGCCGTGGAGACGGCCGTCGAGAAGTATCTCAAACCGTTTCTGATCGGCAAGAATCCGCTGGCGGTCGAAGACGTCTATCAAGCGTCGTTCATCAGCTCTTATTGGCGTAACGGCCCGGTGCTGGGCAATGCCATCAGCGGCGTCGATCAGGCGCTGTGGGATATTCTGGGCAAGCGGGCCGGCATGCCCGTCTATCAACTCTTCGGCGGCAAGTGCCGCCAGGCGGTCGACACCTATCGCCACGCTAGCGGCTCGTCGCTCGAAGAGGTCGAAGATGCGGTGCGGGCCTTCATCGAGCAAGGCCAGCGGCACGTGCGGGCGCAGATCGGCCTGCCCAAGCTGGCGACCTACGGCGCTGGCGGCGCCACCGGCGCGGGCAATCGCTCGCAGCCGCCCAAGCCCTGGGAGCCGAGGCCCTACGTGCGGATGGTTCCCAAGCTGTTCGAGCACTTGCGCAACAAGCTGGGCGACGAAGTGGAGCTGCTGCACGACGTTCACGAACGCGTGCCGCCGATTCTGGCGATTCAGTTGGCCAAGGACTTGGAGAAGTTCCGCTTGTTCTTTCTCGAAGACCCGTTCAGCCCCGAGGACGTCGGCTACTTCGAGCACCTGCGCGAGCAGACGAGCACGCCGATCGCGATGGGCGAACTGTTCAACAACCCCAACGAGTTCGTGCCGCTCATCGCCGGCCGCTTGATCGATTTCATTCGCATTCACATTTCGCAAATCGGCGGGCTCTCGATGGCTCGCAAAGTGGCCACGCTCTGCGAGTTCTTCTCGGTCCGCACCGCCTGGCACGGTCCGGGCGACGTTTCGCCGGTCGGCCACGCAGCCAACGTGCACCTCGATCTGGCCACGCCCAACTTCGGCATTCAAGAAGCCCGGGCTTTTACTCAGGCCGAGCAAGACGTGTTTCCCGGCTGCCCCGAGTTGAAGGACGGCTATTACTGGATCAACGATCGGCCTGGGCTGGGCATCGATCTCGACGAAAAGCTGGCCGCGAAGTTTCCGATTCGCGACGATCCGAGCTTCGACATGGACTGGGGCGAGCTGCGCCGCCAGGACGGGACGATCCAAAAGCCGTGAACATGGAGCATGTAGGTTATGCTTGAGCATGACGGTTGCGGCGAGCGCGGATATGCTGAAGCATAACCTACGACCGCGACCGAGCACGTTCCGGGGCCGAGATGACCGAAGCCTTCGATCCCTATCGCCAATGGCTGGGCGTTCCAAGCGGCGAGCGCCCGCCGAACCACTACGCGCTGCTGGGGTTGAGCCTGTTCGAGCAGGATCCGGAAGCGATCGACAACGCCGCCGATCGGCAGATGGCCTACGTGCGGACGCACCAGAACGGTCCGCACGCCGCCGTGACGCAGCAGTTGCTCAACGAGTTGGCCGCCGCGCGGGTATGCCTGCTCAATGCGGCGAAGAAATCGCAATACGACGCCGGACTGAAAGCGAAACAAGCCGCCGCCTCGCGGCCCGCCGCCGCGGCGCCCGCGCCGCCGGTCGAACCGCGGCCCGCGCCGCAGCCGGTGGCGTCCTTGGCGCCGCAACCCGTCGCGCCCGCGGCGGCGCCTACCTTTCCGCGGCCGACGACGCTTCGCAACGCCGCGCCGCGCAAACCGGCGAACACACTGCCCGGCTGGCTGGCGCCTGCCGCGGGCGGCCTGGCCGCGGGCGTGTTGCTGGCCACGATCGCGATGTCGCTGGGCGGCGGCGATCGATCGCCAAACGCGACGGCTGTCGACGGACAATCCCCGATCATCGCGCCCGGCGGCGAACCAGCGTCGAACCCAACCGCTGCCGCGAAGACCTCCGAGCGCGACGGCCGTCAAACCAAGCAACCCGTCGAAAACAAGCCTGAGCCGGTCGACGCCAAGCTCCGGCGAAACCGGCCGCGGCCTCGATCTTCAAGTCCGTCGAGCGTCCGAGCCCGCTGGGCGTGACGGCGGCCAAGTTGGTGATCTGGAACCAGCACAACGGTTATCACCGCGACCGCGGCACGCTAGAGTGCAACGCGCGGCTGCTGGCCGGCGGGCGCGAAGTGTGGAGTCAAGAAAAGCTGGCGATGTCTTGGGCGCCCGGCGAAGACCGCAGCCAGACGGTGGCCTTGCCGCCCGAGCGATTCGAGCGCGTCCGCGTCGAAATCACGAAGTGGGAGCAAAGCGGCGGCGGATTGTCGGAAATCGAAGTCTTGTCGGCCGACGGCCGTAACCTGGCGTACGGCCAGCCGGTCGCGACCAGCGGCGTTTTCCACACCCGCCGGTTCGACGCCGAGCGCGTCGTCGACGGCATCACGACGCCTGGCGACGCGGAGTCCGGCTATTGGCTGCTGCCGGACGGAATCGCCGGTTGGGTTGAAGTCGATTTGTCGTTGCCCCGGCCCGCGAAGCTCGCTGGCGTGACGGCGGACAAGCTGGCGATCTGGAACCAGCACAACGGGCCTCCTAACAACTCCGGGACCGGGTGGTGCGACGCGACGCTTTACAGCGGCGAGCGGATCGCATGGCGGCAAGAGCGCGTCGAGCTGCCGTGGGCGCCGGGAGACGATTCTTCGGTCGAACTCCCATTGCCGCAGATGGTTTTCGACCGCCTGCGGATCGACGTCACGCCGCGCGAAGGCCAGCATGGCGGGCTGGCCGAGGTCCAAATTCTCCAAGCGGGCAAAAACCTGGCCCGGGATTGTCCAATGCTGGGCAGCGGCTGTTACGATCTACGCCGATGCGAGAGCCGCGTGACCGACGGCATCGTCAGCTCGGCAGTGGAAAACGTCGGCTATTGGATTCTGCCGCTGCCGCAGCAGCCCGGCTGGGTCGAAATCGACCTGGCGTGTCTCGACCCCGAGTACGGCGCCGCCTGTCGCCGACTGGGGCTGTCGCTGGCGCTGGTCGACGGCGATTGGCGGCGAGGCTTGCTCTGGCTGGCCCGCGGCGATGATCGAACGCTGCGGCGGCTTGCGCAAATCGACCGGCAAGAGATGTACGACACGCCGGAACAACTGGCCGTGGCCGAGGCCTGGTGGGATTTGGCCGGCCAGGCCGATGGCGAGATCCGCAACCGGCTGCTGGCCCGCTCGCTGTGGTGGTATCGGCGGGCCTTGTCGAAGCTGCACGAGTTCCGCAAGACGCAAGTTCAGGCCCGGCTCGACGAAGCCTTGCCCGGATTGCCCGAACGCGATTATTTGTTCTTCATGCCGGAATCGGAACTGAAACAATTCGATGCGCATCTTCTTCGAGAACAACCGGTCGTCGTTCGAGGCGAGCGGTCCCCGAACGGCCTGTTCACGCACGCGGTTTCCAACGACTCGGCCCATGCGGCCTTTCACCTTGGCAAGCGCTATCGCCGCTTTCGCGGGGCGGCGGCGATCAACGATTCGGCCGGAAACCGCACGGCGACCGCCTTGACGTTTCGAGTCGTCGGCGACGGCCGCGAGCTGTGGAAATCGTCGCCGCTGAAAGAATCGGGCGCCTCGGAAGCGTTCGACCTGGACGTCGCAGGCGTCGACAAGCTGGAATTGTTCGTCGATTGCCCGGGCGATAACGGCTGGGCACACAGCGAGTGGATCGAGCCGCGGCTCCAGTAGGTCAGGCTTGCGACAAAGTAGCAGGCACACTCCGTGTGCCGTCGCCGGCGCTCGAATGGCGCCAACTATGGCGCCGGTTACGGCACACGGAGTGTGCCTACTACTTTCGCTTGCGGCATTGCCGCGATAAGGCTAAAGCATAACCTACGGCTCTAAAATGCACATCCTGTTCGTCCATCAAACGTTTCCGGCCCAGTTCGGCCACATCGCCAAGTACCTCGTCGAGCGGCGCGGCTTTCGGGCGACGTTCGTCTCGAAGGCGCCGCCGGGCAACGTCGACGGCATCGAACTCGTTCAATATCCGCTGCGCAGCGGGGCCACCGAGCAGACGCACTATTGCAGCCGCACGTTCGAAAACGCCGTCTGGAACGCGGCGGGCGTTTACGAGGCGCTGCGCGCTCGGCTCGACATCCGCCCCGACCTGGTCGTCGCCCACTCGGGCTTCGGCTCGTCGATTTTCTTGCGCGAGCTGTACGATTGCCCAATCGTGAACTACTTCGAGTATTTCTACCGGGCGAGAAACTCCGACATGGATTTTCGACCCGATTTCCCCAGCCTCGAAATCGACCGGTTGCGGGCCTATACGCGCAACGCGATGTTGCTGTGCGACCTGGAGAATTGCGACCTGGGCTACAGCCCGACGCGCTGGCAACGCGACCGGCTGCCGAGCCGTTACCACGACAAGGTGCGCGCGGTGTTCGACGGGGTCGACACCGACATTTGGCGACGTCAGCAGAGCTCGCCGCGCGTGGTCAGCGGCATGCCCGTGCCCGATGACATGAACATCGTGACCTATGCGGCCCGCGGCTTCGAGTCGATCCGCGGCTTCGACAAGTTCATGCAAACGGCCAAGCGGATCGGCGAGCGGCGCCGCGACGTGCTGTTCGTGGTCGCCGGTCAGGACCGGATTTTTTACGGCGGCGATCAGAAGATCATCGGCGGCGAATCGTTCGAAGATTGGGTGCTGGCCCAAGACCACTACGACTTGTCGCGGTTCGCGTTCGTCGGCATGCTTCCGCCCGAAAAGCTGGCCGAGCTGTTTTCGATCAGCGATCTGCACCTTTATTGGACCGTGCCGTTCGTACTCTCCTGGTCGCTGATGAACGCCTTGGCCTGCGGCTGTACCGTGTTGGCTTCCGGCACGCCGCCGGTGCAAGAGATGATCGAGCATGGTGAAAACGGCCTGTTGGCCGATTTCTTCGACATCGACGGCTTCGTCGAACAGGCGCTCGCCGTGCTCGACGCCCCGCAAGATTTCGCCCAGCTCGGTCAGGCGGCGAGCCGCATGATTCGCGATCGCTACAGCCTGGAGGTCTGCGACAAGCTGCACTTGCAGCTTTATGAAGATGCGCTTGGGAAGGGCACGTAGGGTGGGGCGCAGCCCCACGCGCAATGCGGACCGAATAACGCGTGGGGCTGCGCCCCACCCTACCGTTTCTTGGGCTTCATCACGGCTTGCAGTTGATCCCACTGCTCGGAAGTGACCGCTTCGAGATAGTTGAATTCGCCGGCGCCGCGAACCGATTCGCCGCCGTCGAGCGTCACGCAGGCGCCGGTCATGTAGGCGCTGTAATCGGAAAGCAGATAAGCAGCCAGGTTAGCCAGCTCCTGGTGCTCGCCGACGCGGCCGGCGGGAATGCGAGCGGCCGGATCGGCGATTTTTTGGAGCGCCTCGGGCATCAGCCGCGTCCAGGCGCCTGCGGTCGGAAAGGGGCCCGGTGCGATCGCGTTGTTGCGGATGCCATACTTGCCCCATTCGGAAGCCAGCGAGCGCGTGAGCGCCAGGACGCCCGCCTTGGCCACGGCCGACGGCGCGACGTAGCCCGAGCCGGTCGAAGCGTAGGTCGCCACGATGTTCAAAATCACGCCGGGCGAGCCGTCGGCGATCCACTGCTTGCCAAAGGCCAGCGTGCAGTGCGTCGTGCCGCCGAGCACGATGTCGACCACGGTTCGAAAGGCGTTGTAGCTGAGCCGTTCGGTCGGGCAGATGAAGTTGCCGGCGGCATTGTTCACCAGGCCGTGCACGGCGCCGAAGCGCTCCTTGGCCGCGGCGGCCAGCGCGTCGACTTGATTGGTGTCGCGCACGTCGCACGGCTGCGGCAGCACCTGCCCGCCCGTTTCCTCGGCCAGTTCGCTGGCCGTCTGTTCGAGCACTTCCTGCCGGCGTCCGCAAATCACCAGGTTCGCCCCCAGCGAGAGCAGCATGCGGCCCATCGAGCGGCCCAGCCCCGTGCCGCCGCCCGTGATGACGATCGTGCGGCCGGCGAACGTGCCAGGCTTGAGCATGGTTTCAGTTAGGCTGGGAGTCGGCACGGGTGATCTCCGTAATTCGTGTTTGATAGGTTTTTGATTGATCGGCGCCGGGTGGCTGGCGGCAGTGCGAAGCCCCAGTTCGCTGGGGCATCGCTGCGCTCTGCCGCCAGCCACCCCCGGTGCGCAAACATTGAGACATCCGCATCACGCGCGTTTGAGTCCGTCGATCGCCTGCCAAAGTTCTACCACGCCTTGGCCGGTTGCGGCGATGGTCGGCAAGATCGGCGCCGGACGGGTCGGGCCGAGCGACAGCGCCGAGAGCAACTGCTGCCGGACGCGGTCGGCGCCGGGCAGATCGGCCTTGTTGACGACGATCAGGTCGGCCACTTCGACCAGGCCCGCTTTTTCCCACTGCACTTCGTCGCCGCTGTTGGGCGTGACCAACAGCACCAGCACGTCGACCAGCGGCCGCACGCCGAGCTGGTCCTGGCCCACGCCGACGGTTTCGACCAGGATCACGTCGAAGCCGAAGGCCTTGAGCCACTCGATCGCCGGTCCAACGGCCGCCGAAATCCCGCCCTGGGCGCCGCGGGTCGACATGCTGCGAAAGAATACCCCTTCGTCGGCCGGGTCGAATCGCACGCGCACCCGGTCGCCCAACAAGGCCCCGCCCGTGAGCGGGCTGTTTGGATCGCAGGCCAGCACGGCGACGGTGCGGTCTTGCGAGCGCAGATGGGCGATCGACGCCGCCACGAGCGTACTCTTGCCCGCTCCGCCGCTGCCGGTGAACGCCACGATGCGAGGCAACGCCGAAGGCTGAGGAATCATGGATGAAAGGTTGGCGGCCGAGGGCGCCGGCGCCCGGCCCGCTTCGACGAGCGAAATGATTTCGGCCAGCGCACGACGCTCGCGCCGAGCGAAGCGGGCCGCGAGATCGGCAGGCAAGTCGGTCATGGTTCCAACGGATAGAGCGGGCGGCGCCGGCGACGATAATCGAGCTTCGTCAAATCGTGCAACAAAATACCGGCCGCATCGACATTATAGATCGAGCCGGCCAGCTTCTCGAAGCCCGAGCGAAAATGGGCCGCCGACTTCACGCCGATATATCGCATCTTCGCACAATCGATGCCCAGCGAGCGGGCCAGCGCCGGATCGAGCGGCTGCTCGCGCTTCGTGACGGCCACCACCGACACGCCCTGGAGGTCCGGGCGCCCCCGCCCGGCGCCGTGGAGGTCCGGGCGCCCTCGCCCGGGAACTACGACTCGCAGCCAGGCGCTCTGGCCCATGTTGCCGGTCAATCCCGCGTACATCGGCCCGTCGTAGGCGAACTTGCCGTCGGACAGCGCAACGACTTCGGCCTCGCAATCGACCGGCGGACCTTGCCGCGGATCGGACTTGCCGCCCAACCGCAAGCGGATACGGGCGCCGACGCCGGCCTCGTGCGCCTGGGCGATCGATTCGGTATCGACCATGTATAGGATCAACGCGTCATCGAGGCCAAGCTCCAAGAACGTTCGCAGCACTTCGGTCGAATCGCCCGGCGCGCCGCCGCCCGTGTTGTCGGTATGGTCGGCCAGGATGATCGGGTATTTGCCCGCCTGCTCGCCGGCCGCCAAAGCGTCGCGCACCGAGACGAGCGGATGCTGCCAGCGCTCTCGGTGCTGCCAGACCCAATCGCCCAGTTCGTCGGCCGACCGCTTGGCCAGCGCCTCGTCGCCGTCGGCCACGGCGATCACCGAGACGCCGACGTCGGGCACGTCAGCCCAAGGGAAGCCGGTGGCGATGGTGACCGAGAGCATGCCGGGCCGATTTTCGAGTTCGTACACGCGTCGCAGGACTTCGTCCATCGGCGGATGGGCCGTCACCTGGCAGCGCGTGCCCCAGAACATCGGCAATTGCCGCAGGGCCATCTTCGGGCGAATTTCGCCGCGCAGCGTGCGGACGATGATCTCGGCCGCCTCGCGACCGCGCTCGCCCATGTCGACGTGGGGATATGTGTCGTAGCCGACGATCGCATCGGCCGCCGCCACGCGCAGCGCCGTGTGGTTGCCGTGCAAGTCCTGGGCGACGACGATCGGCCTCGTCGGGCCGATCGCCTTGCGAACCGAATCGATGAAATCGCCGTCGCCGTCTTCGATGCCTTCGACGACCATCGCCCCGTGCAAATCCAACAGCACGCCGTCGACCGGTCCGCCTTGGGCTTCGCAATCGCGCAACCTCTGCAAGAATTCCTGTTGGAGCGCGTCGTACGCTTTTCGCTCGATCAAGCCGCTGGGGTAGGCAAACGCCCAGAGCAGTGGAATCGCCTCGAAACCGTGCTTTTCGGCGCCGTCCAAAAAGCCGCCGATGCACATATTGGCGCCACGAAAGCGGGCTATGATCTCATCGCCCCGGTAAATGCCAAAACCCTGCTCGAAATCGGCGAGCGTCGTGGGGGTATCGATGAAAGTGCTCGTTTCGTGCAGGACTCCGCCGACGGCGATTCGCATGGAGATTCAACCTTTCCTGTTTTCACGCGGCGGCGGACCCGAATTCCTCATTTGGCTTCCAAGTAAAATAACGCCAATCGATCGGCCGCCGGTCTGTCGCCGCTGAGCACGAGCGACTGTTGGAAATCGACGGGCGCCAAAAGCAAATATCGCCAAGCCAGGCCGTTGCGGCGCCCGCTGAGGCTGCGGCGCATTTCGCTGGCGTTATCGGCGACGCCCAAGAAGCTGTTCCACGACATGCCCGACCAACCGTCGCGAGGCTTGCCGTCGACCATGAGCGATTCGAAGCCGCCCATGCTCTCAGGCGCGACCTTGGCGACCAGACCGATCCAGCGCCCGCGTCCTGAAAGCGAAATCAGCTCGCGCGCATCGCTGGCGCCTGCCGGGCGAAAAATGCCGCGCAGGCGGGCCGTCAGCCGCGCGTCGTCGGGATCGACGATCGGCTCGTACGACACCGCGGCGCCCACGCCCGAGATCGCCTGCTGGCCGCGATTGACCGCCGCGAACGTCAACCCCTTGCGATACGGCATGGCCAGCATGTTCGTCAGCCCGCCGCGGTCGAGCATGACGTAGTTCGGATAATTCTTGCCGTCGCCGGCCAGCCCAGGGTAGAGATAGCGTGCGGGGGCGAAAATCGCCGGCGCCGCTTGCCCGTCGACCTTCACTTCCAGCCATAAGTCGTCGTTGGCCAACAGTGCGGGGTTCGCTTGCAGCTTCGTCCATTGCACCACGCCGGCGTCTTTCAATTCGATCAGCGTTTGCCGCTCGCCGGGCTTGATCGTTTTGGGGCTGGCCGCCTGCCGCGGCAGCGGGTCGGCCTCGCGATGCGTGCCCCAGCCGAGCTGTTCGTTGCGATACGACAAGGCCGGCAGCAACCCGCGTTCCACGCCGCTTTCGCCGCCGGCGTACTTGGCCAGCGGAACGTCGTGCGGAAAGGTCACGTAATCGAGGCGGTACTCGGCCGGGCCTTTCGCTGCGAGCACCACCTTGAGGCTCTTTCGAAAGGGCAGAAACGTCAGCAGCGGTTGAGCGTCCTGGCCGACCAGCGGCGCGTGCCGCGGCAATTCGCCGACGGCGCATGCGATTCGCGGCTCTTCCTCGCCGTCGAAATAAAAGGCGATGCGTCCGGCGTCGTTGGTCCGCGAGATTTCGACCACGGCGCCCGGCCCCGCGAGTTCCGCCAACACGTGCTCGCCCGGCTGCTCGACGAGCGTACGCGCCAGGCCCGAGCGAATGTGGTCTTCGAGGGCCAGCGTTTCAGGGTTCATCAGGCGTTCGAGCGTTTGCTGCGAGGCGGGGGCCGTACGCGGCGCGTACCACGATTCCAGGCCCGGCCCGTCTGGCGCTTCCAGCAGGCGCAGGTCGCGAAATTCGATTCGTGCGTTGTGATCTTGCAGGCCGATCCAGCCTTTCAAGTTGCGGCGGCGCAGTTCGGGCAAACGCGACATATCGGCCTGCTGCACGAGCACGCCGTTGACCCAGGCCGAAATCATGTAGCCTTCGGCTTTGATCGCCAAGGGGTTCCACTCCTGCGAGCGGTCGGCCTTGGCGATCGGCTCGAGGTTGCCGTACAAGGCCATCGTCGAATGCCGCGAGAGCGGCGTGCCGGGCCGTTCGTCGAGCAATTGCAATTCCATGCCGTCGCCCGAAGGCCAGCCGGCCCGCGCCGTGCGAATGCCGACGCCGGAATTGCCCCCCTGGGCCATCTTGTAGGCCAGCGACAGCGTGAAGTTGCCGTACTCTTTTTCGGTGCGGAGATAATTGCCGTCCTTGTTCAGGCAGACGATCGCGTCGCCTTCGGCGGCCCAGCCGTCGAACTTGCCGGGCGTCCACCAGCCGGAAAGGTCCTTGCCGTTATAAATCGGCTCGCCGGCCGGTTCTCGCAGCCGCATCTCGGCGAGCGAAACGCGGCCCTTCTCGATTGCCAGCCCGAGCCCGTAGCGAGTCGCCGGGGGCAATTGAACGTCGAACATCCGCTTTCCGTCGATCTCCAGCGAAAAGCTTTCGCCCGCGTGTCGCACCCGCGCATCGTGCCAGCCGTCCTTGGCCGGTTCGAGCTTGCCGCCGGGCGCCAGCGAGCGATCGCTTTGGCGCAGTTCGCCGGCGCCTTCGCCTTCGGCCAGCGCGATCGAGAGCCCTGCCTTGCCGGCGGGCGCCTCGGGCAGCAGCAATGTCGAGCGGCCGCCAGCCGGCGTCGAAAAGCGAAACCGCAATTCGAAATCGCCCCAGGTCCAGGCAGAGAGCAGCGGCGCGGCGCCTTCCTCGCCGCTCAACACGCCTTCGGCCATCGTCCAGCCTTGCGGCGCCTGGGCGCCGTATTGCCAGCCGGCCAGGCTGTTACGATCGAACAGCGAGATATTCGCCGCTGCTCGTTCGGCGGCGCCGGTCGATGCCGCAACAGAGCATGCCCAGACGATCGAAGCGGCGGCAAACACGCGAGGCGGCGTCATGATGGTTTTCCGATTTGCTCTGAGAGGCCTTGGCTGTGACAGTTGGGCGAGCCGGAGGCGTCAGCCTCCGGGTCGTGTGGCGGAACGCCGCGGCCGAACAACCCGGAGGCTGACGCCTCCGGCTCGCCAGTCGGCGCCTCCGGCTCGCCAGTCGGCGCCTCCGGCGCATTTTCAGTCAAATATTGCATTTCCCTATAAGCTCAAGAATTCCTCGACCGCCTCCCGCATCACGGTCACGTCCGGGGCGATGCCGGTCCAAAGCCGGAAGGCGATGGCGCCTTGGTTGACGATCATTCCCAGCCCGTCGAGCGTCTTGGCGCCGCGGGCTTTGGCCTCGGCCAGAAACCGCGTGTCGGGCGGGCTGGCGATCACGTCGGCCGCGACCAGGTCCTGCGCCGCGGCGCTGAAATCGATCGGTACGCGGGCTTCGGGATCGTTCAGCCCGATACTCGTGGCGTTGACCGCCAATTCGCAATCGGCCGGCAGCGGAAACTCGCCTTCCCACGCCGCGTAGCTGGCGGGCGTTTGGGTGTGCTCGTTGAGCAGAGCGACCAATTGCTGGCCTCGCTCGGCCGAGCGATTGACGACGGTGATGGCGGCCGCGCCAGCCAAAGCCAGCTCGACGCCGATCGCCCGGGCGGCGCCGCCGGCGCCCAACAGCACCACGCGCTTGCCCGCCGGGTCGATCACGCCGCCGAGCGATTGCATGAAGCCTTTGCCGTCGGTGTTCTCGCCGATCAGTTGGCGCTCTTCGCGAACGATGCAGTTGACGGCGCCCATCAGCCGGGCGGCGTCGCTGAGCCGGTCGAGGAATTCGACGACGGCCGTTTTGTGCGGTTGGGTGACGTTGCCGCCGCGAAAGCCCATCGCCCGCATGCCGCGGACCGCGTCGCCCAGGTCCTCGGGCGCCACATCGAGCGTTAGATAACGCCATTCCAGGGCGTGGCAGGCGAACGCCTTTTCGATCATGAACTGCGTCGGATTGCCGGCGACCGGCTGACCGAACAGCGAGCAGATTTCCTGCAATGACGAGCTGATCACAGTAGGGCGGCTAGATTCCAATAGGCCTGGAGGAACACGGCATTGCAATCGCCCCAGGCGGAAACGAGCATCTTCCGCCAGGCTTTTGCAAACGGTTATCTTGGCCTAGCCGAGCAGCCGCCGCAAGGGTCGGGCGGCCTACGGTCAACGCGATTAATAGTTGGGCGAGGTGCATTCATGGCGCGAGCGAACGAGCAACTTCGCGGACTTGGCGGGCAAACTCCCCAAATCCGGTCGGGCACCGTTCTTCGAGCACGGCCAGCCGCGAGTGGCGGGCGATTGATGCGTAGACAGACGTGAAGTCTTCTTGCCGACCAGCGGGCGAACCAGCGATCAGCCGTTGCAGCCGGCCTTTGGGGTTCTTGTCGCTTTTTTCGTCGCGCGAGACGAGACTTTCCGGGTCGGGCTGGCAAACGATCGAAGGGTCGCCCAACGCCGCACGTAAGGCGATTTCATCGGCGAGCAACGTCGCTTCGAGAGTCTCGACGCTCAGCCCCGCGGCGCAAGGAAGGCCGTGCTGCAGAACCGCCTCGCGACCGAGGCGGAGTTGCTCAGCTCGGTCGCGGTTCCGCTCGCCGTCGCGATCAACTACGCCCACGATCGCATTAGTACTGCCGCCGAATAACACCGCGGCAAGTTCAAGTTTCTTGTGAAGCCCGCTGCCAGTGTGGGCCTGTAGACGGCGGCTGCGCCAGGGTAGCACTTTGAATTCCAGCGACAGCGACGATTCGACCTCAAGGCAGAGCCGCCCAGTGAAGATTGGTAGAACGCCGGGGAGCGTCAGGAGTCCGTTGCGATCAAAACGCCCCAAGTCATTCGGTCCCTCTCCCAGGACCAGAATTCGCATGCTGACGAATCTCCTCGACGAAGTTATCCCATTCGTTGAATACGAGTTCCCCGAGCATCATGTACTTTAGCCGGTCCTTGATGTCGGGCGTATCTTCCAGGTGATGCACGCGCACCTCGTTTTGTTCGTCGCGATAGAATAGCCGAACCTCGTGCGGCTCTGCATAGTCGAGCAGAAACGGCGAGTGCGTCGTCAGAATGACCTGCGCGCCCGGCCGCGTTTCGCAGACGCGGCGCAGCATTTCGACGACTTCTTTCAGGCGGCCTGGGTGCAAGCCGTTCTCGGGCTCTTCGATCAGCAGCAGGCCGCCGTTGAGTTCAGCGATCGTCAAAAACGCCAGCGTCACCAGCGTGCCGCCCGATGCGAGACTCGCGGGAACTTCGACGCCGTCCTGGCGGAACAGGATCATCTCGAAGCAGTCGGCGGCGCTGCCGAACGTTCGCTGTTTGTAGTGATCTCTTTTCCAGTATTGCGAGACGACGCGTCGGAAGCCAATGCCCTTGAACTCGTTGAATAACTCGCAAAAGCTTGTTGAGATGGCATTGAACGTTTGGTCGCTGTAGAGCTTCAACTCGGCGAGGCAGGTGCCCAACCCGTATCCCGTCGGGTCAAACGCCTGCTTGCGATCAGGCGGCAGCATGGAAATGGCGCCGAGCTCTTCGAGATCCCAGCGGGTGAGGGCGGCTGCGGGAAGCCTACTTTTGATTGCTTCTACGAATGGAACCAAATCGGGATTTATCGCTTTTCCGCGTGCTTGGCGCCCGACTTGGGTCTCAGGATCTTCCGTGACAAGCACTGAGCCGTCGACCTGCTCCTTTGCGACGATACACGCTTCGCCAGCCTTGCGCAACGTAACGGCGTAAACCTTCGCCCCCTCTCCGTCGGCAGACCCCAATTCCGCCGTGAAGCGAACGATTTCGCCTTGGCCGTCATGGATCAGATCTTTCCCTCGCCAGGGCGACCAGAAGCTCTCGCCAATGGGGCTGCGGGTGCTGTTGGAGAGCGCATAGACGGCTTCCAAAAAGCTTGTCTTGCCTGAGTCGTTGCGGCCGATCAGCACGTTGAACGGGCCAAGCCGCGCGGTGGAGTCGGCGATGGCCCGAAATCGCTCGACACGCATGCTCGTAATCATGGTTCGTCATCCAAACCGCTAAACCCCAAAAAGCACTATCTTTTAGTATAGGCGACGGAATTCGTTGGGAAAACGCCGCTGGCGTGAAAGGCGATACGACCCATCCCGGTTCTTGCAAACTTGCAGGCCAGCTATTCAACGAGCCTGCGAACTGATTATACTTCTTGCCAAGTTCAGAGCGGCGTTCGCCCGATTCGGGAGGGAACGTACCGCCGTAGGAACCCGCAATATAGGTCGCGCCAGCGCGCCCTATATCGCCAAGGGGATGGTTCCGAGGGCGAGCTGCGGCTCGTTGCGATCTTGCGTCTTGCGTGTCGGGGGATGCCTGGCGCCAACAGGCTTCGCGGTCGCTTTGCCGACGGCGAGTGCGGGCGGCGTCATCAACCCGATTCCCATGCTCGATCGCATTCGGACGACTCATGCGCCCGCGGCGCCGAAGTCGTTGTACGTCCCCTTGGATCGCCGATTGTCGGCGCCCGAGCGAAAGGCGCCGTTTGCATAATTACTGTACCGTCTGACTGGCAAAACAACCGAGCGCGTCACGCGCGTCAGGAGGCCCTTTGGCGAAGTGGACCATCCGTCAGTACCAGCGCGGCCTGCTCTACGATCGCGGGCGTTTCGTGGAACTGCTTCCGCCCGGCCGCTATCGCTATTGGCCGTGGCAGGCCAAGCAGATCGACGTCGTGGACATTCGCGAGACCAGTCAGACCGTCGAGGGCCAGGAGATTCTGACGAGCGACAAGATTGGCATCCGCGTCACGCTTATCGCGCAATACCGCGTGATTGATCCGGTGAAGGCGCGGCACGAAGTCGAAAACCACGTTTCGCAACTGTACCAGGACTTGCAGTTGACGCTCCGCGAGTCGGTGACGGGCCAGACGCTCGAGCAATTGATGAACGCCCGCGACGCGCTGTCGTCGGGAATTCAGGCCGAGGTCGCGCCGCGTGCGCTCAAGTACGGGGTCGAGTTGTCGCGCGTCGGCGTGAAAGACATCGTGCTGCCGGGCGCCGTCCGCAGCGTGTTCCTGCAGGAGATGGAGGCCGAACTCAAGGGGCGTGCGAACCTGGTCGCCGCGCGGCACGAAGTCGCCGCGGCGCGGACCCGGGCGAATACGGCTCGGATGCTCCAGGAGAACCCGCATCTGGCCCGGATGCAAGAATTGGAGTTGCTGGCGAGCCTGGCTTCGAAGTCGGGCAATGTGATCGTGATCCCGGGGCTCGAACGGCTGTTTGCTCGCGAGGCTTCGCCGCCCACTCCCGCCTCGCCGGAAAAGCCATGAAGAACCCGCTCGCTCGCATCTTGGCCGGTTGCCTTCAACTTCCGCAGGCGGACGCTGGTTTGCAGAAGTTGGCCGAGCTGCTCGACACGCCGCTCGACGAGTTGGCGGCGGCGGCGACGAATCCGCGATTGTGCTACCGCCCGTTCGCGGTGCGGAAACGCGACGGCGGCAAGCGACAGATTGTGGCGCCTTCCGAACCGCTGAAGCGCTTGCAGCGCCGCTTGCTGCGACGGTATTTGGCGCAACAGCCCTTGCACGATGCGGCGACGGCATTTCGCCCGGGGCAGTCGATCGTCACTCACGCGCGGAGGCACCTGGGCCAGGCGATCGTGTTGACGGTCGATCTGGCCAACTTCTTTCCGTCCACCGCCGCCCGCCGCGTCCGCCGCTGGTATCGCGAGCAAGGCTGGGAAGGAGCGGCGCTAGAAGTGCTGATGCGATTGTCCGTCTACCGCGGCGGGCTGCCCCAAGGCGCCCCGACGAGCCCCGCGCTGAGCAACCTCGTCAATCGGGAATTGGACGAAGAATTAAGCGAGTTGGCGGGTATACACTCGGCGCGTTACTCGCGCTATTGCGACGATCTGGCGTTTTCCTGGGCGACCGATGTGGAACCGCCTGCCTTTCGGCGCCTGGTGGAGGATCGGCTGGGCCGTTTCGAGTACCGCATCCAGCCGGCCAAGAGCTGGCGGCTGCAGCGCGCCGCCGAACGGCCGGAAATCACCGGGTTGGCGCTCGACGGCCGGCGCCTGCGGCTCTCCGACCGGATCGTGCAGCGAATCCGCCGACTCCGCAGTCGCCGCTTCACCGGCGATGCCAGCTTGCTCCGGCAACTGCAAGGATACTGGGGTTTGCGCAAGATGCTGAAATGACGCGGGCTAGCCCGACTTCGCCGCTTTCCAGGCGCCTCGCCAAGCTGCATTGACAGCGATCGACCCTTTCGATACAAACTGCCGGCCTTTCTTCGGTTTAGCCCTCGGCCAGGCGCGTCGGGGGCGATGGCGAGCGCGTGCTCGCAGCGCGGAAAGTGCGCCTTTCTTCCGCGGTCCCTTTTTGCCGGCTGTGGCATGTCGAAGTCAAAAGCAGCGACAACGACCGAGCCCCAAGGCCCGCACTCGCCGCTGCGGATGCCCATCGAGTTGGCCGAACGGCTGACGACCTGGGTCCGGCTCCGCCCCTCGCAAGCCGCAGTCGTGGGCGGTATCGTGCTCGTTCCCGTGGCGCCAATCGTCGTGCTGTTGCTGACGTTGCGAATGCACGCCAGTTCGGAAGAAATGCCTCCCACGTTCGGCGACGCCCTGGCCGCGCTCGATCGCGGCGACGACCGCGAAGCCGAGGCCATCGTCCGCGGCCTCGACGACTCGGGCCCCTTGCCGGCCGACGAACTGGGCGGCAAGCCGTTCGTGCTGGGCGTGCTCGCCGACCGCCGCGCAGAGCGGCTGCTGGACCGCGCGCGGCAGCGTTACGAGACGCTGGCGGCGGAATACTTGCAGCAGTCGCGGGCGATGGGCTTTCCGCCCGGCCGCGAAGGCCAATGCCTGCGGTTGCTCGGCAAAGACTTGTTCTTGAGCGGCCAGACCTCGGCCAGCCTGCCCGTGCTGCAAGCGGCCTTGCCGCTCGAGCCTCGGCATCGAACCGAACTGCACCGCCTGCTGGCCGGAGCGTACCTGGCCGAGCCGCAGCCCAAGTTCGAAGAGGCCTTGATTCATGTTCGCAAGTACCTGGCGGCAGAGGAGCTTTCGCCCGACGAAAGAGAGCAGGCGTTGCTGGAACGCGGAAGAATTGAACTGGGCCTGAAAGAATTCGACGCTTGCCGCCGCACGCTTGAGGAATTCCCCAAAAATTCCAAGCGCCAGGCCGAGGCGTTGCTGCTCGCAGGGCGGTTGACCAGCGAGCAAGCGCTGGCTCTGCCGACCGCGGCCGAAAACGAAGAGACGCGCCGCACGGCTCTCCAGCGCGCGATCGAGACGCTGCGCTCGGTGCAAGGCCGCGCCGCTGCGCCGCCCGTCGCGGCCGCCTCGGAATACATGGTCGGACGCTGCCAGCAGGGGCTGGGCGACGATCGCGCGGCGCTCGAGGAATTCGATCAGGCCGCTTCGCGATATTTGGAGACGGAGGCGGGCGTGGCCGCGGGCTTCGACGCCGCCGAATTGCTGCGCCGCGAGAACCGCAACGCCGAATCGCTGGCGCGCTACCGCGCCGTGCTGGGCTCGCTCGACCGCAGCCAGAAGTTCAAAAACGCGTGGATCGGCGTCGACGAACTGCGCACCCGCACGCTCAACGTCTATCATCAGTTTCTCAAGGCGAAGCAATTCGAGCTGGCGATCGAACTGGCCGGCCTGCTGCCGCCGTTGTTCGGCGACGAGCGTTCGCTGCAACTGGCGGCCGAGGCGCACCGCCAATGGGGCCGGCGCCTGCTGGCCCAAACGGGAGGGTCGCGGGCGCAAGTGGCCGAACGGGAAGACCAAGCCTGGCGCAAGCTGCGCAAGGCGGGCCGGTTGTATGCGCAATTGGCCGACGCGCGCCGCGCGGCGCGCGAGTATCCCGACGATCTTTACGACGCCGCCGAATGCCTGCTGGCCGGGCACGATTTCACGGCGGCGGCGGCCGCGTTTCGCCAGTATCTTGCGGCCGAATCGCGTCGCCGCCGGCCGCGCGCGCTGATCGGGCTGGGCGAATCGCTGTTGGCCGAAGGGCTGCCCGAGAAGTCGCTCGAGCCGCTCGCGGAGTGCATCGAATTCCACGTCCGCGACGCGGCGGTCTACGAGGCGCGGCTGTTGGCCAGCCAGGCCAAACTGGAAATGGGCGACGCCCAGGCCGCCGAAGCGCTGCTCTTGGACAATCTCGACGGCGAGGCGCTGACCCCGGCCAGCCAGGAATGGCGCGACTCGCTGTTCGCGCTGGGCCGGCTGTTGTATCAGGCTGGGCGGTACGCCGAAGCGATCAAGCGGTTGGAAGAGGCCGTCGAGCGTTATCCGACGCTGCCTCAGGCGGGCGAAGCGCGCTACCTGGTGGCCGAGGCCTGCCGGCGCCGCGCCGAGCAGATTCGCGAGCAGGCCGCGGCCGAAGCCACCGCCGAAGGGCGGTTGCTGCGCCAGCGCGAGGCGACGCAATTGCTCGAAACGAGCCTGGCGAACTACGACCAGGAGCAGGACTTGCTGTTGATCCGCCAAGCGCAAGGCCCGCTGGGTCCGCTCGAAGAGGCGATCTTGCGGAACTGCTTTTTCGCCCGCGGCGCCGTGCTGTTCGAGCTGGGCCAGTATGGCGAGTCGATCGAGGCGTATTCCAGCGCCACCAACCGCTATCATCGCCGGCCCGAGGTGCTCGAGGCCTACGTGCAGATCGCGGCCTGTTACCGGCGCTTGGGCAAGCCGGTCGAAGCGCGGAGCACGCTGGAACAAGCCAAGTACGCGCTCAAGCACTTGCCCGAAGAGGCCGCGGTCGACGAGACGACGAATTACAACCGCGAGGAATGGACCCGGCTGCTCGATACTCTGGACACGCTCTAACGACGACCTTCGCTGCACTGCATGACGCCCTTCACGACCGCTTCCGCTTTCGAGACCGACCGGCTGGCCGAACTGGCCGGCCGCCGGCACGGCTGCTTGCAGCAACTGCACGTCTTGAGCCGGCGGCAGTTGGAATTGATCGACCAGGAAGACATGACGCAATTGCTGGGCGTGTTGGCCGCCAAGCAGCGCCTGCTCGGCGAGCTGCAGGAGGTCGAACGCGGCTTGGATCCGTTTCGCGGGCAGAATCCCGCCGAGCGCCGCTGGCGAACCCCCGAGGCGCGGCGACGGTGCGCCGATCTGATTGCGCAGTCGGAGGCGTTGTTCGCCGAGATTCTCCAGCGGGAAAAAGAGGGCGAAGAGCAAATGCGGCGCCGACGCGACCAGAAGGCGGTGCGGCTGCAAGGGGCGCGTACTGCGACTCAGGCTCGCAGCGCCTACGCGGGCGATTCCGCGAGAGCGGGCCGATTGGACGTTTCTTCCGAATGATGGGATCGATATGACACAGCTCATGCACGAGCGCGACGTCGCGCCGCTTCAAAAGGAATCGGATCTCGAAACGGTGCTGGCCGCCTGGCACGACGCCACCTTGCGGCTCGAGCACACGCACGAGGCCCTGCGCGGCGAAGTGCGGCGCCTGACCGAGGAACTCGAGGTCAAGAACCGCGAACTGGCCCGCAAGAACCGGCTGGCCGATCTGGGCCAGATGGCTTCGCACATCGCCCACGAGGTGCGGAACAATCTGGTGCCGGCCACGCTCTACCTGAGCCTGTTGCGGCGCCGCCTCTGCGACGATCGCGGCAGCCTCGACGTGCTGGACAAGATCGAATCGGGGCTGACCTCGCTCGACGCGACGGTCAACGACCTGTTGAATTTCGCCGCCGAGCGCGACCCGCAATTGACCCGCTTCGGCCTGAAGGGCCTGGTGGAAGACGTTTACGCCTCGTTGCGTCCGCAATTCTCGGCGCAGGCGATCGACGCGCGGATCGATATTTCCGACCAGCTCTGCGTGACCGCCGACCGCGACATGCTTCGCCGCGCGGTGCTGAACATCACGCTCAACTCGCTCGACGCGATGCTCGACGGCGGCGAACTGACCGTCACCGCCTGCCGCTCGCGCGGCGGCGTCGAGTTGGAGCTGGCCGACAACGGGCCGGGCCTCTCCGACGAGGCGCGCCGCCGGGCGTTCGAGCCGTTCTTCAGTACGAAGAGCAACGGCACGGGCCTGGGCCTGGCGATCGTCTATCGCATGGCCGACGCTCACGGCGGCGAAGTGACCGCCACGAACTGTCCCGAAGGCGGCGCCGCCTTCACGATCCGACTTCCCCATCGAGCCTTGGAGGCCGCCGCAGCATGAACGCCGCACCCTCTCTTAACCCGGCCGCCGCGCCGCCGACCGGCCGCGTGCTGGTCGTCGACGATCACCGGCAGGCGCGGGAATCGATGTCCGACATCCTGCGCCAGGCCGGGCATCGCGTCGAGTGCGTGTCGAGCGCCGCCGAAGCCCTGCAAACGCTCGACGGCGAAAGCTTCGACCTCGTGATCACCGACTTGCAAATGCCCGGCATGAGCGGGCTCGACTTCATGCGCCACCTGCAACGCCGGCCGCACGGCGCCCAAGTGGTGATGGTCACCGCCTACGCCACGGTGACCTCGGCCGTCGAGGCCATGAAGTACGGCGCCTTCGACTATCTCGAAAAGCCCTTCGCCGCCGAGCGTTTGGAAAACCTCGTGTCGCGAGCCGTCGGACACGGGCGCCTGCTCGACGCCGGCACGCGACTGTCGCCGGCCGCCGTATCGGGCGAAAGCGTGGCGATGATCGGCTCCAGCCGGCCCATGCAAGAACTGCGCGCCCGGCTGGCGCTGGCCGCGCCGACCTCTGAAACGATCTTGATCGGCGGCGAGAGCGGCGCCGGCAAGGAACTCGTGGCCCGCAGCGTACACGCCGCCAGCCGCCGCGCGACCACCCCGCTGGTCAGCTTGAACTGTCCGGTCTTGTCGGCCCAGCTCATGGAAAGCGAACTGTTCGGCCACGAACGCGGCGCCTTCACCGGCGCCGAGACGGCGCGCACCGGCCGCTTCGAACTGGCCGATCGAGGCACGATCCTGCTCGACGAAATCAGCGAGATCGATCCCGGTTTGCAGGCCAAGCTGCTCCGCGTGCTGCAAGAGCGGTCCTTCGAGCGCGTCGGTTCGAGCAAGACGATCGAAGTCGACGTCCGCGTGCTGGCCACCACCAATCGCGACCTGCGGGCCGAGGTCGCCGCCGGACGCTTCCGCGAAGACCTGTTCTTCCGGCTGGCCGTGATTCCGCTGGAAATTCCCCCGCTGCGCCAGCGCCGCGACGACATCGGCGAACTCACCGATCACTTCCTGCGCCGCGCCGCCGCGCGTTTGCACCGCGAGGCGTGCGAACTGACCGCCGGCGCCCGCAGCCTGCTGGCCGAATATCACTGGCCGGGCAACGTGCGCGAACTGGAAAACATCATCACCCGGGGCAGCGTGCTCAACGCCGGCCGCCCGATCGGCGCCGACGAACTGCGGCCCTGGCTGATCGACGCCGCCGGCGCCGCCGCTTCCGCCCCGCGCGACGAGATGCCGCTGGGCCTCAGCCTGCGCGAGATGGAGCGCAAGATGATCCAGGCCACGCTCGAACATTTCGACGGGCATCGCGCCAAAACGGCCGAGGCCCTGGGCATCGGCATCCGCACGCTGTCCGGAAAGCTCAAGGAATACGGTTACGCGCCGCGGGCCAAACGTCTGGCCGGCGCTTGCTGATCGGCGGCCGCCCTCGCAAGTCCAACGTTTCTTGAAAGGGGATGTGGAGATGCGGAGGAGATAAGGAGATCAAGGATCATCAATCGGCGGGAATTGCCGATTGGCGATGCGCAGAAATTGCCGCTGATCGCAACTGCGTCTCGACCGCACCGGCCCCACGAAAACCGAAGGAATGCGAAGCAAAGATAATAAAGATAATACTGCCAGTCATTTGAGTTGAGCCGGATCGAACATCAGCCATGGGCCGCCGCCCGTTTATCGGCCTTGGCACGGCGGTTGCTCCAATAAATAAAATCAACTCACGAATTCCAAGGAAGCCCTGCGATGCTCTCCAGCTTGTTCAACGCCACGACGATTCCCGTGCTCGAGCAGGTGGTCGGCTTCGCGCAAGACCGGCACCAGGTGTTGGCCGGCAACGTGGCCAACATCGACACGCCCGGCTACCGCACTCGCGATCTGTCGCCGGAATTGTTCGAGGCCAGCTTGCAACGGGCGATGCGAAAGCGAGATCAAGGCCAGCAAGGCGCCTCGTTCGGCGGCGCCGCGCGATCGGGCGATCCGTTCGCCGCCGTCCGCGACGACGTGAAGAACATGGTCCGCCACGACGAGAGCAACGTCGGCTACGAAGCCCAGATCACCGAACTGGCCAAGAACCAGATGACGCACAACCTGGCCATGTCGGTGCTGACCAATCAGTTTCAGTTGCTCGGGGCCGCGATTAGCGAACGAGCGTGACGAGCGTAAGGCGTCAGGCGAGCCGGAGGCGTCAGGCGAGCCGGAGGCGTCAGGCGAGCCGGAGGCGTTAGCCTCCGGGTGTGTCAGAAGTCAGGAGTGGCGGCAGCAAGAAGGAATGAGGAATCACAAAGGGACCCGCTGACTGGTTTGAAAAAATCTCGTTGTCGTCATCCCCAGTATCGCCCTCGCATCCCCCTATCCCCTTTCGAAAAACGCTTGAATGACAACAGTCTCGAAATCAAAGCGATCGGCCGGCCCGAAACCAAGTGTCTCCAAGGAGAATTCGCCATGCTTTCAGCACTCGATATCAGCGCCAGCGGGCTGATGGCGCAGCGCACGCGGCTGACGGCGATCGCCAACAATATCGCCAACATCTCCACGACCAAGAACGAAGCGGGCCAGCCCGAAGCCTACCAGCCCCGGTTTCCGATCTTCGAGGCTGACGAAAACGTGCGCGGCCCGCACGGCGCGGTGGGCGTCAAAGTCAGTTCGGTCGAGGTCGCCCAGATCGAACCGCGCTGGCGCTATCAGCCATACCATCCCGACGCTATGCAAAACGGGCCGCACCAAGGCTACGTGGCTTATCCGAACATCAACGTGATGACCGAATTCACCGACGCGCTCGAAGCGACCCGGGCCTACGAGGCCAACCTCGGCGTGATCGACGTGACCAAGGAAATCGTGCAGCAGACTTTGAAAATTCTGGCCTGATAGCCCGATCGCACCCGGAGGCTGACGCCTCCGGCTCGCCGATCGACTGATCCTCCCGCAAGGAACAAGCCGTGTCGAATTCCATCAACTCGTTGCTGTCGCAGCAGCTTTCCTTTCCGCAGCCGACCCCGCCGACTCCGCCCGGCGCGGCCGCCGGAGGATCGTCGTTCAAGAACGTACTGCTCGATTCGATCCAGCAAGTCAACACGATGCAGCAAGACGCCAATCGCGCGGTCGAGCACCTGGCCACGGGCGGCGATATCAGCCCGGCCGAGGTGTTTAGCGCCGTGCAAAAGGCCGATTTGGCCTTTCGCATGATGATGCAAGTTCGCAACAAGCTGGTCTCGGCCTATCAGGAGGTGCAGAGCATTCGCGTATAGACGCGGCGCCCAGTAGACGCGGCATCCCTGCCGCGTTGCCGGAAAGCGGCAGGATGCCGCTTCTACGGCCGGCGGCGCCCTGCCGCGTTGCCACGGCTCGATTTTAGGGTAGACCGGATGACCATTTGTAGTACGGAGCGGCGAAGCCGCAACCAAAGTCGCTTTTCGCTCCGCGAAAAAGGCGCCTTTTTCGCGGAGCGAAAAGCGACTTTCTGGAGCCTGAGTTCAAATTTCCCGCCGCGAAACCCGGCTTGACCCTCAGGACGAAACCTTCGCGGCCCACGAAGAAACAGAACGTTTGTAGTACGGATAAAACCACATGGAACTTCACCTTTGGCCGGACGGAAGTGGAATTCGATTATACGGTTCTCTATTTCTTATCCGTGTTCGATCCGTGTTTCATCCGTGGCTTAAGTCCATCGGGCTTCGCTAATCTGCACGCAAGCATCAACTCGAGGAGCTTCCAAGGATGGACTTTCTGAACAAGGCGTACGTGCAGGTCGCCGACCTGTTCCGCTCGATGACGCCGGGGGCGCGGATCACGGCCGGGCTGTTGTTGGCGGCGGTCGTGGTGGGGCTCGCCTTTTTGTTCAACACGCGCATCTCCGGCGGCGACGCCTATTTGCTCAGCGGGCACCACTTCTCGCCCTCCGAAATCGACGCCATGGAAGGCGCCTTCGGCACGGCCGGCCTGAGCGATTACGAAATCGAAGGCAGCCGCATTCGCGTGCCGCGCAACGCCAAGGCCAAGTATCTGGCGGCCCTGGCCGACGCTGGCGCCATGCCGGCCCATTTTGGCAGCCACCTGACCGACGCCATCAACAAGCCCAGCCCGTTTACCAGCAAGCACCAGCAAGAGTCGATGGAAAAGCACGCGTTGGAGCGAGAGTTGGCGATGATCGTCGGCTCGATGCGCGGCATCGAGCGCGCCGAGGTGCTGTACGACAAGAAAAAGGAGCCCGGCTTCCGCCGCGAGCAGACGATCACGGCTTCGGTCCGCGTCAAGCCGATCGGCACGCAGCCGCTCGAAGCGGTGCAGATCCGCGCCATTCGCGACTTCGTCGCCGGCGCCATCGCCGGGCTCTCGCCCGACCGAGTCACGGTGGTCGATAACAACGGCCGCTCCTATAGCGGCGCCAAGAGCGACGGCGTGGCCGGCATCATGGAAGACCCCTACGCCGAGCGCGTGCGCTTCTATCAGGATTACTACGAAACCATGATTCGCGAGGCGCTCAACTACGTCGACGGCGTCACGGTCACTGCCAGCGTCGAACTCGATCGCGAAATGCGGCATCACGAAGAGAAGAGCCACGTCGATCCGAAGACGATTTCGATCGCCGTCCGCGAAGAGTCCGACACCAAGCAGCTCGACAACGGCGGCCCCGCCGGTCGGCCGGGCTTGGAGGCCCAGCGGCCCAACTCGCCGGCGCAACTGGCCGCCGCCAAGAGTTCGCACACCGAAGAGGAACGCACCAGCCGCGAAGAACAGAACATCATGTCGCACGACCGCACCACCAAAGATTACGTGGGCATGACGCCCAAGCGCGTCACCGTGGCCGTGGCTGTGCCCGACGCGTACTATGAAAAAATCTGGCGCGATCAGAACCCGCCGGCCGCCGGCGGGCCGCCCGTCGCGCCCGACAAGAAGATGCTCGATCAGATCGAGCAAACCGAGAAGGGCAAGATCAAGAACCAGATCGCCGGGCTGATTCCCCAGCCCGACACGACCTCCGACAGCCGTCCGCTGGTGACGGTGAATACGTTCCATCGCCTGGCCCAGGCCGAATTGCCCGCCGAGCCGGTGAGCGACAAGGCGATGGCCTGGATGCTCGGGCATTGGAGTACGATCGGCATGGTCGTGCTGGCGCTGGTCAGCCTGCTGATGCTGCGGTCGATCGTTCGCGCGGGACCGCCCTTGCCTGCCGCGCCCGAGTTGAAGCTGCCCGACTTGAGCGAGAACCCAGCTCCGGCGCCCGCCCCCGAAGCCGAGGGCGGCAAACGCAACCGCTTGAAGCGCCGCGCCGGCGGCCAATCGTTGCGCGAGGAACTGGTCGAAATCGTACGCGAAGATCCCGACACCGCCGCCAACATCCTGCGCGGCTGGATCGGGACCCCGAGCTGAGTGAATTCGAAAGTCGAAAACGAAGAGCGGAGAGAGCCACGGATGAAACACGGATCAAACACGGATCAAACCACATGGAACGTCGCCTTCGGCCAGACGGAAGTGGAATTCGAAGATACGGTTCTCTCTATTTCTTATCCGTGTTCGATCCGTGTTTCATCCGTGGCTTAGTTCCATCGGGCGTCGTTAATCTGCTCGCAAGCAAACTCGTCGCAGACCAAGCCAGAAAATAATCCCAAATGAGCGCATGTGGCTTCGCCGCACCCTACAGTTCACCCGATGCAAACTTCGATCCATCCTGCCGCCGCCAAGCTTCGCAAAGCCGCTATCCTGGTGAGCAGCCTCGATGCGCAAACGGCCGACCAGATCTTGGAGCAAATGCCCGAGGAGCAGGCCGGCCAGGTTCGCCGCATGATGGTCGAACTGGGCGACGTCGACCCGCGCGAACAGCAGCGCGTGATCGACGAGTTCTTTCGTCACGGCCCCGCGCGGCCCGCTCCGGCGGTCGACGATTCTTTGGGCGGCGTGGAACTCGACCCCGATTTGGCGCGGCGGCTCGGACAAGCCAGCCGCCCGGCGCCGCGGCGCTTCGGCCAGGATGCCGACGAGCAAGCAGCCGGCGAGCCGCCGTTTCGCTTTTTGCGCGAGGCGCACACCGCCCGGATCACGCCGTTTCTGGCCGGCGAGCATCCGCAAACCATCGCCCTGGTGATTTCGCACCTGCCGCCCGAACGCGCCGCCGGCGTGCTGGCCGCGCTCGACGGCGAGTTGCAGGCCGAGGTGCTGCGCCGGCTGACCGATCTGGAAGAGACCGATCCGGAGATCATGCGCGAAGTCGAACGCGGGCTGGAATCGAAAATCCTCGAACAGGCGCGCAGCGAGCGGCGCCGGGCCGCCGGCTTGAGCGCCGCGGCCGGCATTTTGGCAGCGGCCGAACCGGCCGCCAAACGCACGCTGCTGGCCAATCTGGCGCGGCACGACCGCCCGCTGGCCGGCAAGCTGCGTCCGCAGCCCCCGGCCTTCGACTTCGACGACTTGGAACGGCTCGACGACGCCGCGCTGTCGCGAGTTTTTGCCGCCGCCGACACGGAACTGACCACATTGGCCTTGGCCGGCGCGTCGGCGGCGCTGGTCGAGCGGTTGCTCGCGCCCTTGTCTCCGGTCGAGCGGCGGCAATTCAACCGTTTGACCGAGAACCTGGGGCCGCTGCGGCTGAGCGACGTCGAAGAGGCCCAGCGACAGATTGCAGAATTGGCCCGGCAATTGGCCTGGCAGGGCGAGTTGGAACTGCCCGATCGCGCGCCGTTGATCTCTCACCGACAGGTCGTCGATGCCTACCGTCATTAAAGCCGCCGATCGCCAGCGCGGCATTCACGACGTGGCCTTCAACCTGGAAGACCTCTCCGAGCGCGCGGAAGGCTACCTGCAAAAGATCCGCGCGCAAGCCGGGCAGATCTTGCTCAAGGCCACGCAAGACGCCGAGGGCATCCGGCAAGCGGCCGCTCGCGAAGGACGCTTGGCAGCCGAACGCGAAATCGACCAACGGCTCGAAGCCAAGCTGGCCCAACGGCTCGAAACGCTGTTGCCCGCGTTGCACGGGGCGATCGATGAGATCGCGCGGTCGAAGCAGGCTTGGGCGGCGCACTGGGAGCGGCAAGTCGTGCATTTGGCGGCGGCGATGGCCGCCCGCGTCTGTCGTCGCGAACTGGAAAAACAGCCGGAGATTCCGCTGCATTTGGTCAAGGAGGCCTTGGAGTTGTCCACGGGCGGCGCGCAGGTGCGCGTGTTGCTGCACCCGGAAGACCTGAGTTTGTTGGGCGGTCAGTTGCAGAAGCTCGCCGGCGAATTCTCGCGGCTGGCGCCCGCGGAGTTCGTCGCCCACGAACGCATCGCGCGCGGCGGCTGCCGCGTCGAGACCCAGTACGGCGCGATCGACCAGCAGTTCGAGCGGCAGCTCGAGAGGATCGAGCAGGAGTTGACGTGACGGGTGAAGAAAAAAGGGGACATTCTGGTTATTTGACTAAAAAGCAGAATGTCCCCTTTTTCTGCCCTGGCAGCCAAGTCAAAGTGCAAAACGCAAATTGGAAAACCGAAAAATTGCAAGCGGCGCAAGGTCGGATGTCGGAGATCACGAAAACACGAAAGCACGAAAGCACGAAAAGAAAACCAAATCACGACGGCAAAGAGATGTTTGAAGACGCCTGAATAAGAACACTTTCGTGTTTTCGTCCTTTCGCGCTTTCGCGATCCGCTTCGTCCGGTTTCCAGGGGCGTCGTCAACCAACCAGAACAATTAATCCTCAATGAACGCGTGGGGCTGCGCCCCACCCTACGTCCTGACTTCCGCGCATGCACGACTACGCCGCACAACTCGACGCCATCTTGCCGGCCGCGCTGGAAGGGCGCGTGCTGCGGATCACGGGATTGACGGCGGCGGTGGCGGGCATGCCGGCGCCGGTCGGCGCACTGGTCGAGATCGAACGGCAAAGCGGCGCGCCGCTGGAGGCGGAAGTGATCGGTTTTCGCGACGACGTGACGCTCGTCTATCCGTTCAGCGATCTGCAAGGCGTGCGGCGCGGCAATCGCGTGCGGTTGGCGCGAACCAAAAGCTGGCTGCGCGTGGGCCGAGACCTGCTGGGCCGCGTCGTCGACGCACGGGGCCGCGCGATCGACGGCCGCCCTCAACCCGCCTTGCCCCAGCGCGCGGCGCTCGATCGCTCGCCGCCGCGCCCGACCGACCGCCCGCGGATCGACGCGCACCTGTCGACGGGCATTCGGGCCATCGACGGGCTGCTGACTTGCGGCAAAGGGCAGCGGATGGGCATTTTCGCCGGCTCGGGCGTGGGCAAGAGCGTGACCTTGGGCATGCTGTCGCGATATGCGTCGGCCGACGTCAACGTGATCGCGTTGATCGGCGAACGCGGCCGCGAGGTGAACGAGTTCATCGAGCGCGATCTCGGACCCGCGGGCCTGGCCAAGAGCGTGGTCGTGGTTTCCACCAGCGACGAGCCGGCCTTGATGCGGATCCGCGCCGCGTTCGCCGCCACGGCGATCGCCGAATTTTTCCGCGACCAGGGCCAGGACGTGCTGTTGGTGATGGACTCGCTGACGCGGTTCGCGCTGGCCCAACGCGAGATCGGCCTGGCGGCCGGCGAACCGCCCACCACGCGCGGCTTTCCCCCCTCGGTGTTCGCCCTGCTGCCCAAGCTCGTGGAGCGCGCCGGTCGCTCGCCCGAGGGCAGCGTCACGGCGTTTTATTCCGTGCTCGTCGAAGCCGACGACGAAAACGAACCGATCGCCGACACGGTCCGCGGGCTGCTCGACGGGCACACCTGGCTGTCGCGCAAATTGGCCGGCCGCGGCCACTATCCGGCGATCGACGTGCTGCGGAGCATCAGCCGCCTGATGAGCGAAGTCGCCGCGCCGGCCCATCGCGAGGCCGCCGGCTTGATGCGCGAGCTGCTGGCCGCCTATCGCGATCACGAGGACCTGATTTCGATCGGCGCTTACCGCCGCGGCAGCAACCGCAGCGTCGATCTGGCGATCGACGTGCAGGAAGCGATGCAGCTCTTCTTGCGGCAGCGCGTGGAGGAGTCGTGTACGGTGGAAAGCGCGCGCGAGCTATTGCAGATGTTCGTGCAGCGCTGTCTGGCGGCGCGGCCCGCGGCGCCGGCGAACGCGGCTCAGGCTAATCAGGCACAGGGGAGTCATTGACCATGGCGCGTTTCCAATTTCGACTGGCCTCGCTGCAACGGCTGCGCGAGGCGGTGCGCGACGAACGACGCAGCCAGTTGGCCGAAGTCTTCCGCCTGGCCGATTCGCTCGAAGATCAGAAACGACAATTGGCGGAGAACCTGCGCGAGCTGGCCCGCAGCCGGGCCGTGTCGGCCGGCGCGGTCGACGTCGACAAACTGCTGGCGGCGTCGCGCTACGAGGCGGTGCTGTTATTGGAGCAGGCGCAACTCGATCGGCAATTGGCGGCGGTGTCCGTCGAGATCGAGCGACGCCGCGAGGCGCTGGTGGCCGCCGACCGCGACGTGCGCACGCTTGAAAAGCTGTTCGAGGCGCAGCAGGCGCGTCACCGCGAGGAAGAACAACAAAAACTCATGAAGCAGCTCGACGAGGCGGCGCTGCGCGGCTTTGCCGGGGAGGAACGAGCATGTTCGGACGCTTGCTAGGCGGCTTCGGCGCCGCGCTGGCTTATCTGTGCATCGCGACGGTGCTCGCCGAGGGGCTTTGCCTGGCTTTCCTGGCTTCCCAGGGCAAGCTGAACGAAGAGACGGCGCTGCGCGTGGTGGCGGCGGCCAACGGAATCGACCGGCCCAGTGCGGCGAGCAAGCCCGGCGACGATGAAGACCGCGACGCGCGGCAGATTTCGTTGGACGACCTGGCGCGGGCCCGGGCCCTGACGAGCCGCGATCTCGAGCTGCGCGAGCAAGCGCTGGCCGACAATGTGGCCGTGGTCAAGGCGGAATACGACAAGCTGATCGACGAAAAAGACCGATATGAACGTATCAAGACCGCCTTCCGCGCGCAGCTCGACGAACTGCACGAGGGGGTGCTAGCGAACAACCGCGAAACGGCCCGGCTGATTCTGGAGAGCGTCAAGCCGAAGCAAGCCAAGGACCAGGTGATGCGGATGGTCAAGGACGGCGAAATGAACGACGTGGTGTCGCTGCTATCGCTGATGCCCACGACCAAGCGTGCAAAAATTATCGGCGAGTTCAAGACCGAGGATGAGGCGGCGATCCTTGCGGAAATCCTCAAACTGATTCGCGAAGGCGGACCCGAGGCGAAACTGATCGAAGGCGCCGAGCAAGAGCTGGAAAAAACGACGGAAGGGGACGATGGCAGACCTTAGCATCGAGGCGGGCGCCGCGCTGCGGGCGCCGAGCGAATCGCCGGCGCCTTCGTCGTCCGGTCCGTCGGCCAGCGGCCCGACGTTCGGCGAACATTTGTCGCGCGCTCGGCAGCAGTCGTCGGAGAAGTCGTCCGGGGCTGCGGGGGCGCAGTCGGCCAATGCGTCCCAGAACTCGCCGGCGGACGGCGGAGCGTCGAATTCGGCGCAAGACGCGCAACACCCGCAGCCGCCCCCCCGGGGCTCGGCCGGTTCCAGCGACGCGACGAAGTCGGCGCAAGCTGGGAAGTCGGCGAAGGGTGCAAAAGACGCCAAGGATTCCCAACGCGGCGCCGAAGCGAACGCGGCCGGGGCCGGCGCCAATCCGGCCGCAGTCCTTGCGGCCGCCGTTCAGCCCGCCGCCGTTCAGCCCGCGGGCGACAAGACAGCAAGCGACAAGGCGGCGAGCGACGCTGTGGGCAAAGCCGCCAGCGCCGCGGCTGGCGACACGCCGCCCGCCGGCGCGCAGGGCGCCGCGAAATCGCCCGGCCCTGCGACTTCGGGCAAAACTGCCGCGGGCTCGGCGAATCCAGTCGCAGTGGCCGCCAAGACGACATCCCAAGCCGCCGTGCAGTTGGCAGCCCATTCGCAATTGATCGCCGCGGCGACCTCGCCGGCGACTTCCGCCGGCGTCAACGCCGGAAAGTCGCAGCAGGCTGCGGGGGCGGACGCAAGCTCCGCCTCGGCGGCTCAGGGCGTCGGCGGCGCCGTCGTCACCGCGCCCGGCGCGGCCGCGACCGCGGCGCACCAGGCGGCCCTGGCCGCTCAAACGCTCGTCTCGGCAGCCAAGGGTCGCGCGACGAACGGCCCAGGGGCCGGCCCCGCGTCCGGGCAGGATTCGCAAGCTGCGTCAGGCGCCGTGGCGAACGTGGTCAACTTCGCGGCGGCGCAGCTTGTGGCGGGAGCGGCGGTTGCGGTGACGCAGCCCGCGGCGCCGGCCGTGGGTGATAAAAGCCGCGCCGACGCGCCGGCCAAGGCCGCCAGCGGTCTGGCGGCGAATCCGCCGGCCGGACCCAATGCCTTTCAGTCGGCGGCGCCGCCCGCGACGCCGAACGCTGGCTCGAACAACGCCAACGCCGCGGGAGCGCAGGGCGGCGCCGGCGCCGACGGCTCGTCGTCGCTGGCGCCGGCCGACGCCACGCGGATGCGGTTCGTCGAGCGCGTGGCGCGCGCGTTTCAGGCGGCCGGCGACAACGGCGGGCAGGTGAAGCTGCGGCTCAGCCCGCCGGAGTTGGGCTCGCTGCAATTGAACATCACCATTAAGGACGGCGCCATGACGGCGCACGTGCAGGCCGAGACGTCGAGCGCTCAGAACATGCTGCTGGGCAGCCTGCCCGATTTGCGAGACCGGCTGGCGCAGCAAGACATTCGGCTGGAGCGGTTCGACGTCGACTTGTCGAACCAGTCGTCCGGCGGGATGCCGCAGACGCCGAACGGGCAGCAGAACGCCGGCGACTTTTCGCGGCGGCCCGCGCCCCCGCCAATCGCGCCGGCCGCGGCGCCGGTCGAAGCCGTGCGGCCGACGGCCGCCAGTTCGTATCAGGGAACAGGCGGGCTGAACGTCGTGATTTGATTTTTTTTCGAGGGGGGTTACCGATCGCCTGGCTAGCGCGGCTAGCACGGGTTGACTTGATAGGAAGGTCGAGCGATGTCAAGCGTCGATACCAACTCCAATCTGGCGAATTTGCTCAACGCCACGCAGTCCGCCACCAGCACGGCGAAGAACAGTACGAACGCCAGCAGTTTCGCCAGCCTGACGCCGGATGATTTTCTCAAGATGCTGATTACGGAACTGCAGAACCAGGATCCGATGAATCCGACCGATAATACTCAAATCCTGCAGCAGATCAGCGAGATGTCGAACATTGCGGCGACCAGCAGTCTCACCAGCTCGCTCAATGGGATGTTGACCGAGCAGAACTTGTCGGCGGCCAGCGCGTTGGTCGGCAGGAACGTGACAGGACTGGCCGACGACGGTTCGAACGCCTCGGGGAAGGTCGACAGCGTCACGATCGCGAACGGCACGGCGAAATTGAACATCGGGCAGCAAACCGTGAGCTTGAAGAACATTCAACAAGTCACCAGCGGCTGATCGCCTCGGAAGGCGGTCTGCGGCGCATGGCAGCACTGCCCTGACCCTGGGTTTGCCGCGAGCAGGAACGGGAGGAATCGAGCATGGGCCTATCGAGCGTCTTCAGCACGGCCGTCACCGGCATTCACGCGGCCGAGACGAGCATCGACGTCACCGGCAATAACGTGGCGAATGCGAATACCATCGGCTTCAAGCAGTCGCAGGTCGAATTCGCCACGCAGTTCTTGCAGACCTTATCGCTGGGCTCTGCGCCGACGGCGGACAACGGCGGCACCAACCCCAGACAGGTCGGCTTGGGCGTGCAGGTCTCGGCGATTACCCCCGACTTCGGCCAAGGCACGCTGCAGCTCAGCTCCAGTCCCTCCGATATGGCGATTCAAGGCAATGGCATGTTCATCGTCCAATCGCAGGGGGGCGAGAACCTCTACACGCGCAACGGCCAGTTCCAAACCAATTCCAACAATCAACTTGTGAACGCGACCGGTCAGCGGCTATTGGGATACGGCGTCGACGTCAATTACAACGTCGACACCTCGAACCTCGTGCCGCTGAGCATTCCGCTCGGTACGTCGGCCGTCGCCGAAGCGACGAAAAACGTGAACTTGGAAGGCACCCTGACGCCCACCGGCGACGTCGCCACCACGGCGGCCATCATCCAATCGGGCCCCCTGGGAGACGCCGCCGACAGCGCGCCGGCGGGGGGCGCCACCGCCAATTTGGCCCGGACGCCCGACGTGCTGAGCGCCGGAACCACCTTGACCCCCGGCGCCGGCGGGGCGCTGACGACCGGCGACACCTACAGTTACAAGATCGTTTACGCCGACGGGACGCTGGCCTCCAACCCCAACACCGAAAGCCTGCCGTCGCAAACGGTCGGCCCCGTTACCTTGGGCGCCGGACAAAACGAAATCACGCTCGACAACATCCCCACCGACCCGTCGGGCGACTACAAAACCCGCCGCATCTATCGCTCCAACGACGGCGGCGCCACGTACAAATTGGTCGGCGAGATCCCCGATAACACGACGACCACCTACGCCGACACCACCGCCGACGCCAGCCTCGGCCAAACGCTGAACGCCACCGCCCTGACCGGCAATTACAGCTACTACGTCGTGTACGCCAACGCCGTGGGCGGGCCGGGCAACGGCATCACCAGCCGCCCCTCGCCGCTGGCCGGGCCGATCAACGTGGTCAACGGCCGCGTGCAACTGCAGAATCTGCCCGTCGACGCCAGCGGACCGTGGACCGTGCGGCGCATTTACCGCAATACCTCGACCAACAGCGGCAGCTTCGAATACGTGGGCGAAATCCCCAACATGAATCCCGGCGTCACCTTCACCGACAGCACGCCCGACTCCGCCATCCAGAACAATCCGCAGATCGATTTCACCGGCCCGCGAATCAACACGAGCACCCTGCTGACCAACGTGATGCAGTATTCCAACGGAACGTACGGCAACTTATTCCAACTCGGCACGCTCTCCTTCACGGGGACCAAGGGCGGCAAGGATCTCAGCCCCCAGACTTTTCAGGTCACGCCCAACACCACGGTGCTCGACCTGACTAACTTCATCCAGCAAGCCTTGGGCATCCAGACCCAGCCGGGGCCCGATCCGTTGAACCCCGTCCCTAGCGATTCCTCGGGCGCCAACCCGGGCGTGACGGTCAACGCCAACGGACAAATCGTGGCGGTCGGCAACAACGGCGTCGACAACGCCGTCTCGATCGGGCTGTCGGCCTTTCAAGAAACGCCGGCCGCCGGCGGCGCCGCACAGTCGGTCAGTCTTAACTTCTCGCAAAGCCAGGCCGCCGTCGGCCAGAGCGCGGTGGGCGACGTGGTGGTTTACGACTCGCTCGGCATTCCGCTCAACGTCCGCATCACCTCCGTGCTGCAATCGCGCACCAGCACGACCACCACCTATCGCTGGTTCGCCGACTCGCCGCAGAACGATCCCTTGACGGGCAACGCCATCAACGTCGGCACCGGCCTGGTCACCTTCGACGGCCAGGGCAAGTTCGTCTCGGCCTCGAATTCCACCGTCGCCATCGATCGCGCCCACGTGCCTTCGGCCAAACCGCTCGACTTCAATCTCAACTTTTCGCAGGTCTCCGGCCTCGCCGCCAGTTCCGCCTCGCTGCAGGCCACCAGCCAGGACGGCTTTCCGCCGGGCAAACTGACGAGCTACAAGATCGGCCAAGACGGCGTCGTCACCGGCGAGTTCGACAACGGCACGCAACGCACGTTGGGACAGATCGAACTGGCGCGGTTCGCCAATCCGGCAGGCCTCGACCAGCGCGGCCAAAACCTCTACGCCGCCAGCACCAATTCCGGCTTGCCCGTCGTCGGCGCGCCGAATTCGGAAGGCATCGGTTCGATCGTCTCCGGATCGCTGGAACAATCCAACGCCGACGTGGGCAGCAATCTGATCAATCTGATCCTGGCCTCGACGGCCTACCAGGCCAACACGCAGGTCATCAACACCACGAACCGCTTGATGGACAATCTCTTACTCACGTTGCGAAACGGATGAGCGAAACGAAACGCATGCTTTCGAGGCGCCACGTTCGCGGGGAAAGGCCGCGCCGATGATCCAACTGACGCACCTGGGCGGCGAGGCGTTCCTGCTGAACGCCGAACTGATCTGCTACGTCGAAGCCCGCCCCGACACGTTCATCACCCTGGTCGGCGGCGAACGTCTCGTGGTGCGCGAATCGCTCGACGACGTGCTCCAGCGGACCATCGAATACCAGCGTTCGAAGCAGTTCTTTCCGTCGCTGCCGCCCGGAGCGGGCCGCGCCGCGATGCGCGCCGGCTAAGGGAGGAGCAGCGACATGGACCTCGCTACGTTCATCGGCATCGTCGGCGGCTTCACGCTGATGCTGGCCGCGCTGCTGTTGGCGGGCAGCCAAGGCGGACGCATCCTGACGATCACCCAGTTCATCGATCCGCCTGCCGCGATGCTGGTATTCGGCGGCGCTTTGTGCGTCGTCTTGACCTCCACGCCGCTGCGGGTGGTTCTGCAGTTGCCCAAGATCCTGCTCAAGTTGTTCGTGAACCAAAACGAAAACCTGCCCGATCTGGTGAACGAACTGGTCCGCCTCTCCGAAGTCGCCCGCCGCGAGGGCCTGCTGGCCTTGGAGGACCAACTCCAGGGAGTGCGCAACAAAGCCTTGCTGATGGGCGTGCAAATGGCGATCGACGGCGCCCGGCCCGAGGTGATTCGCGAAATCATGCACGCCGAGATGAACGCCGTCGAGTCGCGGCACTACGTCGGAAAAAGAATGTTCGAAACGATGGGCCGTTGCGGGCCGGCCTTCGGCATGATCTCCACGCTGCTCGGCTTGATCCTGATGCTCGGCAATCTCGACAATCCCGATTCAATCGGACCCTCGATGGCCCTGGCCCTCGTCGGCACCCTGTACGGCGCGGCGATGGCCAATCTAATCTGCATCCCCTGCGCCGAGAAGCTAAGCTTTCTCAGCCGGCAAGAGCAGTTGGCCAAGCAGATCATTTTGCACGGGGTGATGGCGATCCAAGCCGGGGACAACCCGCGGATCGTCGCCCAAAAACTCAATACGTATTTGCCGCCGCCGCTGCAAACCCGTGCAAAGGCGGCTTGAACCATGCTTGGCAACCGCCCGGTCGGCGACGCAGGCTCGCCTGAATGGATCGTGTCCTATGCCGACATGGTTACCATTTTGATGGCGTTTTTCGTAGTTTTGTACACCACGGCCGGCACGACGGATCCGGCCCGGGAAGAGGCCATGATGCGCTCGCTGCGGTTTAACCTCGGTCCCTTGAAAGGCGTCCTGAGTCCCTTGATCGAGCTAAAATCCAGGCATGCGACGCCGACGGTCCTTCCGCAGACGGGACGCGAGAGCGGCGGCGAACCGACTCGCGAACCGCTGGCGCGCGTGGCGCGCGTCACGCCGGGCGATCCGACGGCCGCCGGGGGCATGATCGACTTCGAAGCCGACGGCACGGAGCTCTCGCCCGAAAGCCGGCGATTGCTGGGGGAGATCGTCCGCTTGCTGGCCGGCAAAGGGCAGAGCATCGAAGTTCGCGGCCATGCCTCGCGCCGCCCGCTGGCGCCCGATTCGCCTTACCGCGACGCCTGGGAATTAGCGTTCGCTCGCTGTCGGAAAACGATGGACTTGTTGGCGGACCAGGGCATCGAAGCCACGCGCCTGCGGTTGTGCGTTTCGCCGTTGCCGGCCCAGACGTTCGTCGGCGAAGATCCGGCCCCGGCCCTGCGCGACGCTCGCGTCGAAGTGTTCCTGCTCGGAGAGTTCTCCAAGCAGTCGGGCGACCGCGGCCCCCGGCCGACGGTGCGGGCGAGAGAGTAATCCAAAATCCAAATTCGAAAATCCAGAATCTGTAGATCGCCATGCCCACGCAAGCCGCTCCCGCTCCGCCGCCCGGCGCCGCGCCCGACGCGCCCACCGAAAAGAAATCGGGCTGGTTTTGGAAGCTGATCGTGCTGGGGCTGATCGCCGCGGTGATCGGCGCCGAATGCCTGTTCGCCTACGTCTACGTCTCGGTCGCCACCGAAAAGGCGGCCGCCGGCGAAAGCGGCGCGGCGAAACGCAGCGCGAGCGGCGAAGCGGACGAAACTGCAAAGGATGGCGAATCCGAGAAGGATGCGGCGAGCGGAGAAGGCGAGCGCGAAATCGACCTGGGCGAGTTCAGCCTGACTGCCTTTCAGCCCGCTTCGAACACGACGCTGTTGATCGACTTTCATCTGTACGGCACGATCATGGGCAAGGAAGAGCAGGGATTCGCGGAACACTACGACTCCAACAAGCATCGCATTCGCGATCAAGTCATCACCACCATTCGCAGCGCGGAACTGGCCGACCTGACCGATCCCGGGTTGGGCTTGATTAAAAGGCAGATATTGGAGAAAACTAACCGCGCTCTGGGCAAACCGCTGCTCCAAGGGATCGTGTTCAGCGACTTCCTGGTGGTGGAGCAGTAAGCGCCTTTGGAATGGATGCCGATGGCGGACGAATCGCAGCGGATCAATCAGGACGAGATCGAGCAATTGCTGCAACAGGCGGCTCGCGCCGCCGGAACGCCTTCGCCGTCGCCCAATCCGGCCCAGCCCAATCCGGCCCAGCCCAATCCGCCTGCCGCCAGCCCGCCGGCGCCCAATCCTGCGGTCAGGCCGCCCGCCGGCGAGACGTTCGATAAGCTGCTCGGCCAGGACGACGTCGAGGCCTTGTTTCAACAGGCGGTCGCTCCGGGTTCGCCGAAACCCGCGCCCAAAGGCCCCGCGACGGCGGCCGCCTCGTTTCCGCGCGACGAAGGCGTGGCGCCGGCCGACGTCGAATTGCTGCTCGAACAAGCGGAGCGAGCGATCGCCTCGCTCGACGAGGCCAGGGCCGAACCGCCGGGCGTGACGCCGTTTTCGCTCGAAGACTTCGTCGGGGCGCCGCCCAACACCGAGCGGGCCACGCTCGACTTGATTCGCGACGTCGAACTCGATTTGAAGATCGAGTTCGGTCGCACCCACATGTACTTGGAAGACGTCCTCAAGCTTCGCAAGGGATCGGTCGTCCCCCTCGACAAGCTGGCCGGCGATCCTGTCGACATTTTCGTGAACGGCCGGTTGATCGCCAAAGGCGAAGTCCTGGTGCTCAACGACAACTTCTGCGTGCGCGTGGCCGAACTGATCGCCGGCGAAACGACGGGATAACGGACTCGAACGTCCGGAGGAAGCGTACGGATGCGCGCCACGACGATCTGCCCTGTGTTCTGCTACGCGGTCCTCTGCTGCCTGGCGCCGTTGCGTCTCGCCGCCGATTCGCCCGACGCGCACGCCCGCTCGCATCCGCCCGCATCCGCCGCAAAATCAGAGACGCCGCGCCGCTTGCCGGCGTTCGACGCCGCTGCTCAAGGCGAGCGGCAAACGGGCGACAGCGGAGCGGCTGCTGCGATCGAACAGGCGGCTTTCGCCGAGAGCCCAGCGGCGTCCGGCGCCCGTTCTCGGCTGCCGCCGAGAAAAACGGACTCGCCTCGCATCCTGCCGCAGCGAAGCGCCGGCAAGGCGCCAGCCCAAGACGGGCAGGCGGACGAACGCGGCCGCGCGTTGGGAGCGGCCTCGTCGATGGTGACGAGTCTGGCGAGCCTGGCCGTCGTGTTGGGGCTGTTCTTCGCCGTCGCCTGGGCGATGCGGCGCGGCATGCCGCCGGGAGCGGCCGTGTTGCCCCGCGAAGCGGTCGAGGTCTTGGGACGCACGCCGCTGACGCCGCGCCAGCAGGCCCATCTGGTTCGCTGCGGCAACAAGGTGCTGCTGGTCTATCTTGCCCAGGGCGTGGCCGAAACGCTGACGGAGATCACCGACCCGCTGGAGGTCGATCGCCTGGTCGGCCTCTGCCGGCAAGCACATCCGCAGAGCACGACCGCCTCGTTCCGGCAGATCCTCCAGCAATTCAGCCGCGAAAAACGGATTGGGGGAGGGTGAATGATGAGAGATCTCATTGGTTGGGTGATGTCTGCCGTAAGCCGGAGAGGTTCACCACGGAGGCACGGAGGACACGGAGAGGAACAGAAAGAAACTCTGGGCGCCATGCTTTCGTTGGAGCCTGCCGGCGCAGGCATGCAGACTGCCTTCTATTTTCCTCTTCTCCGTGTCCTCCGTGCCTCCGTGGTGAATTCCCTCGGCGTGTTGTTGACGATCATTTCCCTGGCGACCCCGGCGGCGGCGCAAGAGCCGCCGAATGTCCCGGCGCGGGTCGAACTGCCGGGCATGCTCTCGGGCGGTCCCACCGTCTGGACCAGCCCTGAAGGGCTGACTTCGACGATCCAGGTGATGCTGCTGTTGACGGTGCTCAGCCTGGCGCCGGCCGTGCTGCTGATGACCACCAGCTTCATCCGGATCGTGATCGTGCTGGGGTTGTTGAAGCAGGCGCTGGGCACGCAGCAACTGCCGCCCAGCCAGGTCATCACCTCGGTGGCGTTGTTCTTGACGCTGTTGATCATGGCGCCGGTCTGGAAGCAGGCCTACGACGAAGGCATCCAGCCCTACAGCCAGCGCGAGATCGGCTTGGAAGAGGCCTGGACGGCCACGATTCGTCCCGTGCGTAGGTTCATGAGCGATCAGATCGAACGCACCGGCAACAGCGACGACGTGTGGCTGTTTCTGGATTACATGCCCGACGCGCCGACCCCGCAAAGCTACGACGAGGTGCCCATCCAGGCGCTGCTGCCGGCCTTCATGCTCAGCGAATTGAAAACGTCGTTTTTGATCGGCTTTCAGATCTACCTGCCGTTTTTGATTCTCGACATGGTGATTTCCAGCGTCATGATTTCGATGGGCATGTTGATGTTGCCGCCGGTATTGATTTCCTTGCCCTTCAAGTTGCTGCTGTTCGTGCTGGCCGACGGCTGGCGGCTGGTGATCGGCATGTTGTTGGAGAGCTTTCAGCCGTTCTCTTAGCGCGGGATGACGTGGAGAGGGGAGTATCACCACGGAGCCACAGAGATCACAGAGATCACAGAGATCACGGAGAACACGGAGCGGCGAAGCCGCAACCAAAGTCGCTTTTCGCTCCGCGAAAAAGGCGCCTTTTTCGCGGAGCGAAAAGCGACTTTCTGGAGCCTGAGTTTG
>Ga0307372_10000771_pt1 | contig 55930 bp, 51 predicted proteins | sample OX1MG_FD_202533 | JGI IMG/M metagenome (GOLD analysis project Ga0307372, IMG submission 202533) | Soil microbial communities from Risofladan, Vaasa, Finland - OX-1 | ecosystem: Environmental > Terrestrial > Soil > Coastal area > Acid sulfate soil | place: Finland: Risofladan, Vaasa | collected...
CACCACGACTCCCCCGATGATCTCGGGGTCCTGCTTGACGTCCATCTCCACGGTCTTGCCGAAAAATTTTTCCAGGCGCGCGCGCAGCGCCGTCTGCTCTCCCTCGGAGAGCGCCCGCGCCGTCCAGACCTTGGCGCGGCCGCGCTTGTTCTTCTCGTCCCACAGGCGGCCGAGCTGGCCCAGAATCGCGGGCAGAAGCGAAAAGCGCTTCTTGTCCAAAAGCAGCTTCAAGAAGGTGCGCGAGAGCGGCGAAGCGCCCTTGGCCAGGAGCTTGTCCACCAGGGCCTTTTTCTCCGCGACCGGAACCTGCGGGTTCTTCAGGAGCGGCAAAAATTCGCGCAGGGCCTCCTGCGCCGACGACAAATCCGAGACCGCGCGCGCGTCCTGGCCCGCGTCCCGCGCCGCCAGGAACAGGGCCTTGCCGTAGCGCCCGGCCAGGAGTTGATCGGAGGAGTTCATGGGGTCCCTAATTCCGCGGCGCGGCCTCCCGGCTCTCCAAATCCTTGAAAAACGAGTCCAGCACGGTCTTCTGCACGCCCTCGTCGACCGAGCGGCGCAAAAGCTTCTCGGCGGCCAGCACGGAGAGGCCGGCCACGTCCTTGCGGAGCCCCGCGACCAGGCGCTCTTTCTCGGCGGCCAGCTCGGCCGCGGTCTTTTCCTTGATCTTGCGCGCGTCTTCCTCGGCCGCGGCCTTGATCTGCGCGCTCAGGCCCTCGGCGTGGCCGCGCGCCTTGTCTATGAGCTCCCGGCCGGCGGCCTGCAGGCCCGCCATCTGGCTCTCGAGCTCCTTTTTAATCCGCTCGGCCTCGGCCCGCGCGCCCTCCGCGGCCTCGCGCTCGCTCTTCAAATGCTTCTCGCGCTCGTCGATGATGGCCAAGAGCGGGCCCCAGGCGAATTTCTTCATGAGCGCGACCAGCGCCAAGAACGTGACGATGGTCCAGATGATGATCCCCGGATTCGGGGTGAGAAGCTTGTTCATGCCGTGTCTCCAAATTTTCCCCCGCCCGCCCCCTCCTTATATAAGGAAGAGACGGGACGGGGGCGATTAATTACCGCTGCGCCGCGGCCGGAGCGGACGACGCGCCCGTCGCCGCCGGAACGCCCTTGCCCAAAGCCAGCGCGCCCAGAAGAACGATGACCAGGCCGAAAAAGCCCAGACCCTCGATCATGGCCGCCGGAATGATCATCTGCGTGAAGAGCGTGTTGGCCGCCTCAGGCTGCCGCGCCACGCCCTGGCAGTTGGCCGCGGCCACCAGGCCGATGCCGATGCCGGCTCCCACGAGGCAGAGCCCCGCGCCCAATCCGATTCCGATGTATCCCGCACCCACACCCATGTCTGTTTCTCCTTGCTCGTGATCGGGAAAGCCGAGGCCCTCCCGCTTGCGACCTCGCCGCCTAGTGGGGATGAACGGCCATCCCGACGAAGACGGCGGTTAAAATCGTGAAAATGTAGGCCTGGATGACGGCGACCAGGATTTCGAGCGTATAGGTGAAAAGCGTCAGGCCCACCGAGACCGGAATGACCGCGACGCCCGCGACGTGGCTCATCGCGCCGAAAATGACGATGAGGGACAAAAAGCCCAGCGCCACCAAGTGCCCCGCGATCATGTTGCCGAAGAGGCGCATGCACAGCGCCGCGCTCTTGGCGATAAGGCCCACGGACTCCAGGACGAACATGAAGGGGATGAGCGCCGCGGGCAGGCCCGAGGGCACGATGTGCTTCAAGTACGAGGCCGCGCCCTGCTTCTTGACGCCCGCCCAGTGCACCAGCACGTAGGTGCACAGGGCCAGCGCGATGGTCACCGAGATGTCGCCCGTGGCGGTGGCCGCCTCGGGCACGAGGCCGGCCAGGTTCAGGATGAGAATGAAGAAAAACAGGGTCAGGAAATAGGGCAGGAAGGCCTCGGTGTCGTGGCCGAAGAAGGGGCGCATCATGTCGTCGCGGACGTAGAGGACCATGGGCTCGATCCACGAGCGCGTCGCGGCGCCCGCGGCCGTGCGCGTGCCGGCCAGGCCGCCCACCGCCAGGAGCGCCGCGCCCGCGATCCACATCATGAGCAGGTGCAGGGTGAGCATGACATGGACGCCGCCCACGGTAAAGAGCGTCAAGATCGGGCGATCCAGGACGTGCTCGGCGGCCACCGCGTCGAAGTTCATGACGCCTTCGCCGCCCAGATCCAGCGGGATTCAAGAAAAAGGAGCGCCGCGCCCACGCCGACGGCGTAGGCCACCAGGGCCGAGAGCGCGGCGGCGCCGGGGCGCCGCCAGCACAGAGCCGCCAACGCGAGAAAAACCAAAGCGCGCAGGCCGATGCCGGCCCAAAAAGCGGCCAGGCTCGCGGAAAAAGAGATTTTGCTCGCCGCGGAGAGGGCCGCCACGCCCGCGGCCGCCGCGGCCCAGGCCAGGCCCAGGCCCAGGAGCGCGGCCGGAAAATCGGCCGCCGGGCAAACCAGGCGCGCCGCGGCCGCGCAGGCGAGAAAGCCCAGCGCCCCTTCAGCCGCGCTTCCGGCCGCCGCGCGCGCCGCCCTTGGCGATGCGAATAAGTTCATAGAGCCCGAATGCCACCCCTATAAAGGATCCGAGAATCGAAAGCCACGGCCCGGTCGAGAGTTTTCCGTCGAGCCAGCGGCCCAATAAAAAACCTCCCAGCACGGAGACGACGATGTCCGTTCCCGCGCTGAGAGCGATGGCCCAAGGTCCCGCGTCTTTCGGCCCCCGGCCGTTCTCTCCGTCGGGTTGCTGGTCGATGAAAACGCCCCCGCCTCCAAGCGACGCGCTATTCTACTACAAGAGCGCTAGGCTGTCAATTTCGCGGATAAGAGGGTAGAATATACCTTCATTCATGGACGAAAAAGACACGGCGAGAATTCTCATCGCCGACGACGATCCGGAAATTCTGCATCTGCTCAAGGAATTTCTGGAGCGCGCGGGGCTCTCGGTCCTGCCGGCCGCGGACGGCCTGGAGGCGCTGGAAAAAATCCGCGCCCTGCGCCCGGACATCGCCATCCTGGACCGCCACATGCCGGGCCTAGACGGCTTTTCCGTCTGCCGGCTCCTGCGCCAGGACCCGCTCTTCGAGCACATGCCGCTGGTCATCTTGTCCGCCGCGGCGGAGCGCGAAAGCAAAATCGCGGGGCTGGACTTGGGCGCCGACGACTTCATCGCCAAGCCCGTGGACATGGACGAGCTTCTGGCCCGCGTGCGCATGATTTTGCGCCGCACGCAGATGGGCCTGGACGCCAACCCCCTGACTCATCTGCCCGGCAACGCCTCCATCGAGAACCACATCCGACGGGCCCTGCGCGAGGAGAAGCCCCTGGCCGTGCTCTACCTGGACTTGAACCAATTCAAGGCCTACAACGACGCCTACGGCTACGACGCGGGCAACCGCGTCATCCGCGAAACGGGCAACCTCCTCATCAGCCTGAAGAAAAGCATGGAGGAAATCGACTTTGTCGGGCACATCGGCGGCGACGACTTCATCGTCTTGACCTCGCCCGCGAACATGGAGGCCGTGGCCGCGCGCATCACCGCCGCGTTCGACGCGCTGGCGCCCAGCTTCTACTCGCCGGAGGACCGCGCGCGCGGCGTCATCATCGCGGCCGACCGGCGCGGGCAAGTGCGGGAGTTCCCCATCATCACGGTCGCCATCGGCATCTGCCACAACGGCTTTCGCCGCCTGGAGTCCTTCGCGCAGATTTCCCAAATCGGCACCGAGCTCAAGCGCCACGCCAAGGAAAAAAACGGCTCGGTCTACGTCGTCGACCGCCGCGCCGACTAGCCGGAGCGCCTAGAGCGGCCGGTCCACGCCGGTCAGCTCCTTGATCATCGCGCGCAGGCGCGCGAAGTCTATGGGCTTGGGGAGCACGCGGACCTTGGGATCGGGCGGCAGCTGCTGGGCGATTTCCGCCGGCGGCATGGCGCTCACGAAGATGACGGGCAGCTGCGGAAAAACGCGCCGCAGGTGCTTGTAGGCGTCAAGGCCCGTGCCGGCGCCGGGCATGTTGATGTCGGTGATGACCAGGCCGATCTTCAAGCCCTGGGCTTGAAGAATTTCCTGCCACGCGTCGGACGCGGTGGTGACGTTGTAGCCCGCGCCCTCCAGCCGCGCCGAGATAAGTCCCAGGATGAGCGGGTCGTCGTCGACAACCAGGACGTAGGCTTCCCGGCTGGGCGTCACAGCGCCTCCCAGGCCGCGGCCAGCCCTTGGCCCACGCCCACGCACAGGGCGGAGAGGCCCAGCTTCGCGCCGCGGCGGCGCATCTCGTGGAGCAAGGTCACGGCGATGCGGCAGCCGCTCGAGCCCAGAGGGTGGCCAAGCGCGATGGCGCCGCCGTTGACGTTCAAGCGCTCGGGGTCTAGCTTCAACTCCCGCGCGCAGGCCAGGCTCTGCGCCGCGAAGGCCTCGTTGATCTCCACGAGATCGAAATCAGCCGGCTTGAACTTGAGGCGCGCCGAAAGTTTTTCAATCGCGGGGACCGGGCCGATGCCCATGTAGGACGGGTCCACGCCGGCCGAGGCCGCGCCCAGCCAGCGCGCCAGGGGCTTTAAGCCCAGGGCCTTGGCCGCCGCGGCCTCCATCAAGACCATGGCCGAGGCGCCGTCGTTCAAGGTGGAGCTGTTGCCCGCGGTCACGCTGCCGCCCTCGCGGAAGGCGGGCTTCAAGGCCGAAAGCTTTTCCAGGCTGGTGTCCTCGCGAATGGTCTCGTCCTGCGAAACTTGAGCGGTCTTTCCCTTGCCGGCCGGAACCTGGACGGGGAAAATCTCCTCGGCGAAGACGGCCGTCCGCGCGCGCGCGGCCCGTTGATGGCTGCGCAGGGCGAACTCGTCCTGATCGTGGCGCGAGACCAGGTAGCGCTCGGCCACGTTCTCCGCGGTCTCGCCCATGCTCAAAAGCGGGAACATGGCCTTCAAGCGCGGGTTGGGAAAGCGCCAACCCAGGGCGGTGTCGTAGGCGGTCAGGTTGCCGTAGGGAAAAGCCTTCTCCGACTTGGGCATGGCCCAGGGCGCGCGGCTCATGCTCTCCACGCCGCCGGCCACGTAGGCGTCGCCCTCGCCGGCCAAAATCGCGCGCGCCGCGTTATTGACGGCCTCCAGGCCCGAGGCGCACAGGCGGTTGACCGTGCAGCCGGGCACCGTCTGGGGCAGGCCGGCCAAAAGAGCCGCCATGCGCGCGACGTTGCGGTTGTCCTCGCCGGCCTGGTTGGCGCAGCCCAGGTACACGTCCGTGATTTTCGCGGCGTCCAGGCCCGGCGCCTTCTTGAGCGCGGCCGAGATGGCCGCCGCGGCCAAGTCGTCCGGACGCACGCCGGCCAGGGCTCCGCCCAAGCGACCCACCGGAGTCCTCACCGCCGAAACAACCACCGCCTCGCGTGCCATGGCTCTCCCTGTTATTTTACTTTAAGATCGGCGCGGGCCGTGCATCGTCCAGGGCCGAAAACGCCTCGTCGGCCACAGTTTGGGCCGCCGCGGAAAAAGGCCGCTCCGCCGCAAACGCCGCGGCCGCGCGCCCCAGGGAAGAAAGTCCGCGCGGATCAAAAATCATCTCCCGCAGGCCCCGGGCCAGGGCTTGGGCGGCGCCCCCGGATTTTTCCGGCGAGACGGCGCGGGCAAAGCCCTCTTGCGGCCAGTCGCGCGAGCCGTAATGCTCCAGGGCCAGGACCGGCAGCCCGGCGCGCATCGCCTCCATGGCGTTTAGGCCGTAGCTCTCGTGCACCGACGGGGAAATAAAAAGCTTCGCTAGGCTGAAAAACGCCCGTTTGTCGTCCGGGCCCAGGTAGCCCGGGAAAAACACGCGGACTTGGCGCAGCCGGCGCGCCGCACGCCGCACGCGGCGGGCGTAGGCCTCCCCGCGCATGAAGGCCGGCGCGCCGCAGATAAAAAGACAGACGTCCTTGCCCGCGAAGTCCCCGCGCCGCTCCGAAAGAGCGAGCGCCTCGAGCAAAAGATGGACGCCCTTTTCAGGCGAGAGGCGGCTCAAGGTCATCAAGACCAGGCTTTGCTCCGTGATTTGGTAGCGCGCCCTAAGCGCCGCGACGGCGGCCGCCGTCGCGGCCTCGTCCGGCTTTTCCGGATGGTCCCACGAGCCCCAGGGCACCACGCGCGCTTTCTCCGCGAACGCCGCGCCCGAACGGAAAAATCCGGCGTAGGCCCGGCGCACGACCTCGGCCATGGCGCGCGAGGGAAAAATCAGGCGGGCCGAGCGCCGCACGGTTTTGCGCTGCTTGTCGAAGACCAGGCGCAGGACGTCCGGAACAATTTTACCCGCGCCCAGGGCGGCCAGGCGTTCGTAGATCCCCACCGCCGCGGGCGTCGAGACCATTCCCCCGAGGTACATCCGGCAAAAATAGTCAGCCACGTCCACGTGCCACAGGCTCACGGGCCGGTAGCCCGCGCGCGCGAGCGCGTCCAAATCCGGCGCCTCGGAGATGTCGTTGACCACCACCGCGGTCGAGTCCGCTGGAAAGCGCGCAGCCCGGTCCAGGAGCCAGCGCGTGGTCTCGCCCTCGAAGGCCCGGCAAAACCGGGCGTACTCCATTTCGGAAAAGCGCACCAAGTCCGGCGCCCCGGCGCTCGCCGCGCCGCCCAAGCGGACGTAGTCCACGCCCGCGGCCGGAGAGAGCGCGCCCGCGCCCAAGGCCGTCACCGCAAGGCCGCCCCGAGCGGCCCAGGCGCGCGCCAAGTTCAGGCCCACCATGGCGCCGCCGCCCAGCGGCGTCTTGTCCATGGGATAGCCCAAGTGAGCGCCGACAAAGACCAGCCGCCGCATGGCGAATTACCGGGCGGGCGCGGCGGGTTTTTGCTGCGCGAAGAGCCAGCGCGCCCAGGCCGCATCGGCGTAGGCTCCAAGCCACGCGAGATGGCCGTACCCGGTCAGCTCCGTATAATGGAAGGCGGGCCGGCCCGCGAAGGCCGCCGCGATGCGCCGGTCGTCGGCGACGGAAACCAGCGGGTCGTCGGCGTCGTGAAACACCCAGACGGGCGTCGCCCCGATTTTCTCGGCCAGGGCGGCGAAGGGATCCTGGCCGGGGAGCAAATCAATCGCCGGCGGGATTTCCGGAATCGACGCCGGAGAATGAACGGCGCCGGAAATGGGCGTCAAGGCCGCGAAAAATCCCGGGTGATCGACGGCCATCCGCCAGACGCCGTAGCCGCCCATGGAAATTCCGGTCAGGTAAATTCGGCGCTTGTCCCCGTGGAATTCCTTGATTTCCTTCTTAAGCGCCTTCATGGCCAAGCCGGTCATGCCGGGGCTGGTCCACCAGTATCCGCCCGGGCACTGCGGAAAAACGACCACGGCCGGGAAGCGCTCGGGGTGGGCCTTGAGCGCCGGGCCGAAGCCCGAGGTGGTCTCGGCCACGCCGTCGCTGCCGCGCTCCCCGGTCCCGTTTAAAAAGAGGATGACGGGCCATTTCTTGTCCGGCGTCCAATCGGCGGGCACGTAAACCTCGTAGCGGCGGACCTCGCCTCGAAACGAGAGGCTGCGCGGCAAAAAGCCGGTGTCCTGCCCGCCCAAGGCGAGAACGGGAGCGAACGCCCAAAGCGCCGCCGCGGCGGCCAAAAAACTGAGCAAGAGCGGCGCTTTCGCGTATCGGCGCATCGCGGCTATTTTAATACTTCAGCCCCGTCGCGACAAGGGCCGCCCGCCGCGAGATTGAAGGCGCGGTTTTTAGGAGAGCGGCTCTTGGACGCAGACCCGGCCGGCCGGGCAGGGCCCGGTGATGGCGACCGCCGCCACGCACTGGCGCGGCCAGGTGCAGGTCGGCGTAATGGGAGCCCGGTGGGTCGAAGCCGTCATGGCCAACAGCAAAATCGTGTGAAGCATTGTCGTTTCCCCCTGTTCTTTTATCTGTCTCTAGTCTAGCGCGTCCGGCCGCGGGCGCAAAAGCGGGCCGGTCAAGGGCCCGGATTGATTTATGTCAATTGATCAGGATCAACCCAAAGACTATAATCTGGAAAAGAGAGGTCCCCCATGGCACAAAACAAAAAAATAGTTTTAGGCGTCGGCGCGCGCACCCCCATCGGCCACATTTCCCGCTCGCTCTCCGGGCTGCGGGCGCCGGATCTGCTCCAGGAGGCCATCGCGGCGCTCTTGGAGCGCTCCAAGCTGCCCAAGGATGCCGTCGACGGGCTCATCGCCGGCTGGGTGGGCCAGGATTTCTCCGCGCCCAACATCGCGCGCGTGGCCCTGTTGCGCTCGGGCCTGCCCGAGAAAGCCCAATCGGTCACGGTGCAGAACAACTGCGTGTCCTCCATCGAGTCCATCGCCATGGCCGCGCGCTTTATTTTGGCCGGCGACGGGGATCTCTACATCGCGGCCGGCACAGAGTCCATGTCGCGCCTGCCCTACACCATCGCGGGCTCGCGCGGCGCCAAGGACCTGCGCAGCCTGGACATGGTCAAGGCCAAGTGGGCCAATCTCCCGCAGAGCGCGGACGTCACCATCATCGATTCCATGGAGGAGGGCCTCACCGATCCGGTCAAGCACATCAACATGGCGGGCACGGCCGAGGTCGTGGCCCAAATCAACGGCATCTCCCGCCAGGACCAGGACGCCTACGCGGTGGAAAGCTTCCGCCGCACCATCGCCGGGTGGAACGACGGGTTCTATCCCACCCACGTTGCCCCGGCCAAGGCCAACGGCGCGGTCGTGCTGGAAAAAGACGAGTACCCGTTTTTGCGCGAGGACCTGGTGCAGAAGCCCGAGCGCATGGGCAAGGCGCCGGTGCTCTTCGACAACACCGCCTATTCCCTGAAGGATTTCTACCGCGACTTCGGCAAATACATGGACGGCAAGGCCTACAAGGACGGCGACCACGGCACTGTGACGCTGTTCAACTCCTGCGCCCGCTCAGACGGCGCCGCCGCCATCATCGTGGCCGAGGAGTCCAAGGCCAAGGCGCTGGGCCTGGAGATTTTGGGCGAAATCAAGGGCTGGGGATTCTACGGCAACAACCCCGCGCACATGGGCGTGGCGCCGGCCCTGGCCGCGCCCGTGGCGCTCGAAAAAGCGGGCGCCAAATTCGAGGATTTGGACGACATCGAGCTGCACGAGCCCTTCGCCGCCACGGTGCTCTCCATCTTCAAGGTGGGCAAGGAAAAATTCGGGCACGACTGGCGCAAAAAATACGACGAGGGCCGGTTGAACCCCCACGGCGGCTCCATCGCCTTGGGCCATCCTTTAGGCGCCACCGGCGCGCGGCTCATGCTCAACGCTCTCTACGCCCTGAAGAAGGACCCCAAGTCGCGCCTGGGCCTCATCGCGGCCTGCGCGGGCGGCGGCATGGGCGGCGCGATGGTCGTCGAGAAGCGCGGCTGACCGCGGCCGGACTAGCCGCGCGGGTGGTGCTTTTGATGCGCGGCCTTCAAGCCCGCCGGATCGAGGTGGGTGTAAATCTGCGTGGTGGACAAGCTCGCGTGCCCCAGGAGCTCCTGGACCACGCGCAAATCCGCGCCGCCGCGCAAAAGGTGCGTGGCGAAGGTGTGGCGGACCAGGTGCGGGTGGAGCTTTGCCGAGAGGCCCTCGCGCCGGCCCAGGTCTTTTAATTCCCGCCAGAACTGCACGCGAGAGAGCGGCTTGCCGCCCTGCCCCAGGAAAAGCCGCGGCGGCGCGCCGGCGGGAAATTTTTTCTCGCGGAAGGACAGGTAGCGCTTGAGCGCGTCCAGCGCCCGCGCGTGGACCGGGACCATGCGCTCGCGGCTGCCCTTGCCCAGCACGCGGATCCAGCCGTCCTGCATGTTGACGTCCTCGGGCTTAAGCGCCAGAAGCTCCGAGACCCGCGCGCCCGTGGCGTAGAGCAGCTCCAGCATGGCCGCCAAGCGCGCCGACTTCCAGTCCGAGCCCAGGGCCGCGCGCAGCAGCCCGAACATCTCGTCCTCGTCCAAGTGGCGGGGCAGGCGCCGCGGCAGGCGCAGGCGCCCCAAGCCATCGGCGGGATTTTCCGCGATGCGGCGCTCGGCCGCCTGGAAGGCGTAGAACGACTTGACGGCCTCGATTTTGCGGAACAAGGAGGCGGGTTTCAAGCCCGCCTCCTTCTGGACCCACAGGTAGTCGGAGACGTCCTGGCGCGCGGCGTCCAGCGGCCCCTTGCCCGCCTTGGCCAAGAAGGCCAGGAACGCGCCCACGTCCCCGGCGTAGGCCTTGCAGGTGTTCGGCGAGAGCCCGCGCTCCAGGGACAAATACTTGAGGTATTCGTCGATGATGGGCCGGCGCTCCGCTTGCCTGTTTACGCGCGCGCGGCGGCTGTGCCGGCGGCGGCTTCCACCCGAGGCGTCCGAGTCCGAGTCGGCGCCGGAGCCTTCTCGACTGCGGGCGTTTTTTCCTCCGCCGGAGCGGTCTTTTCCGTCTTCCCGTCTTCCGGCGCGGCCGGGGTCAAAAATTTCTCCCGGAGAACGGCCTCGATTTTTTCGGCCGTGTCCGCGTGCTGCTTTAAGTAGGCCTTGGCGTTTTCCCGGCCCTGGCCCAGGCGCTCGCCGCCGTAGAGAAACCAGGAGCCTGATTTCTCGACCACGCCGGCGTCCACGCCCAAGTCGAGGATGCAGCCTTCGCGTGAGACGCCCTCGCCCGCGCGCATCTCGAACTCCGCGGTGCGGTACGGCGGCGCCACCTTGTTCTTGACCACCTTGACGCGCGCGCGCACGCCGACGATCTGGTCGCCTTCCTTGATATTCTCGGTGCGGCGGATATCCAGGCGCACGCTCGAGTAAAACTTGAGCGCCAGCCCGCCCGTGGTGGTCTCGGGATTGCCGAACATGACGCCTATTTTGTGGCGAATCTGGTTGATGAAGATAAGGCACGTGCGGCTCTTGGCGGTCGAGGCCGTGAGCTTGCGCAGGGCCTGGCTCATCAGGCGCGCCTGCAGGCCCATGTGGGAGTCGCCCATCTCGCCCTCGATTTCGGCCTTGGGCACGAGCGCGGCGACGGAGTCGACCACGATGACGTCCAGGGCGCTCGAGCGCACGAGCTTCTCGGTGATTTCAAGCGCTTCCTCGCCGGAGTCGGGCTGGGCGATGAGCAGATTATCGATGTCCACGCCCAAAAGCTTGGCGTAGGCCGGGTCCATGGCGTGCTCCGCGTCCACGTAGGCGGCGGAGCCGCCCAGGCGCTGGGCCGCGGCCGCGGCCTGCAGGGCCAAGGTCGTCTTGCCAGAGGACTCGGGGCCGTAAATTTCGATGATGCGGCCGCGGGGAAAGCCGCCCACGCCCAGGGCCAAATCCAGGGACAAAATTCCCGTGGGAATCGCGTCCACCTTGATCTTCGCGGCGCGATCGCCCAGCTTCATGATCGCCTCGCGGCCGTAGGCCTTCTCGATTTGCGCCAGCGCCAGCTCCAAGGCTTTGCCCTTTCCGTTCTCAGTCGTCGTTGCCATGTTTTTATCTCCCCCGTGCTGCCCTGCCTTGGGCGCGCCGGATTAAATTCTACCACATCCCTTATTACGACCAGCCCCTTCAAAAAGTTCCCGCCCGCGGCCCGCGCCTTGGGCCGGGTCATATTAGAACATATTATAGAACACTTTGCAAGCCGTTCTATATTTTGCTATAATCTTTTCATGGCCCAAACGAAACTCAGCCCCCTGCAGGGCAAGCTGCTCAAGATTCTCTCGCGGCATTTGGAAGAGCCCCTCTCCTATAGGGAGCTGGCGCGCGAAATCGGCGTGGTCTCCACCAACACGGTCTCCTATCACCTGCGCCAACTCGAGCGCCTGGGACATTTGAAGCGCGACCCGGCCGACCCGCGCCATTACGCGGTCCTCGGCGCGCCCGAGACCGGCCTAGCGCGCCTCAATCTTTACGGTCTGGCCCGCTGCGGACCCAGCGGATCCTTGCTCGACGGCAATCCCGTCGACCGGATTCCCGTGTCCACGCGCCTCATCCCTTTTTCGGCGGCCGACGCCTTTTTGGTCAAGGCCAAGGGCGATTCCATGGAGCCGCGGGTTTACGACGGGGATTTGGTGCTGGCCAAGCGGCAGAACGCGGCCGAGAGCGGCGACATCGCGGTCTGCGTCAACAAGGGTGAAGCCCTGATCAAAAAGATCAAGAAGGACGCCGTCGGCGTGATCTTGATTTCGCTTAACCCCAAGTACGAGCCCTTCTTCGCCGCGCGAGACGACTTCCGCGTCGAGGGCGTGGTCAAGACCATCATCTCGCGCGCCCTCGCCTAAAGGCGCGGCTACTTCCGGAACAAGCTCGCGTCGACGAGCTGGAAGCTGGTGCGCAGGTCCACCGCGCCCGAATCCGCGGCGCCGCCGGGAACCTCGGCGTAGAAGACGCGCATGACCGTGTCCTGGTCGGCCCACCAGAACTTTCCCTCCGTGCGCCGCGGCGGGCCGTAGATCAGGGACACGTCCCCGGCCAAGGCGTCGGCCGGCGTTTGCTGCGTGAAGGCCGCGTCGTAGACGATCTGGATTTCCGCCACGCTGCCGCCCAAGAGGCCCTGCGGGTCTTCGAACCCGAGCCACATCTCCTGGACCCCTTTGGGCAGATTCTTGACGCATTTCGCGCTCAAATCAAACCGCGTCACCCGGCCGGAGAGCTCGCTTTGGGCCGGGCAGGACTTGAGGCCCGGGTAATCGCGGGCGGCGCGGCCGCGGCTTTCGCCCAAGGAGACGTTCAAGATGCCGCGCTGCACGGGGCGCAGCAGTCCGGGCGGCAGACTCTCTCCGGCGCAGGCCGCGCAGAGAAGCGCCGCTCCGAGAAAAAACCAAGCCCACCGAGGCCCCGGGCGCTGCGGCATCCGGACTAGGCCGAGACCTCTTGGGCTCGGCACAGATGCGGCTGAGGAAATTCCAATGGCATCTAGCGGACCTCGTCGCCCGCGGCGGCCCCGCGGCGCAACGCCTTGGCGTAGTAATTGCGGCGCCAGCGCAGAAGGCGCCCGCCGTAATAGGCGAAGGTCAGGTGCCCCAGCCGGGTGATGAAGTTCTTGGCCCGGTGGTAGCTCCGGTTTTGGCCGGTGAGCACGGTCAGCGTGTAGTCGCCGTAGGGCGTGAAAAAGATGGCGGAATCGTGGCAGGCGCGGCGCTCCAAGCCCGTCTTGTGCGCGATGACCCAGCCCCACGGCAGGCCCTTGGCCAGCCGCGAGACATAGTCCTTTTTGTAGCGCAAAATATCGAGCATCATGCGGCTGGCCTCCGGGCTGACCAGCTCGCCCCGGTAAATTTTAGTCAGGAGCATGTTCATTTCGCGCGCCGTGGTGTAGTTGTCGTCGGTGATGCGCCCGCTGCGCAGGCTCATGCCCGCCCGGTGGATGCAGGTGTGGACCAACCCCATCTCCCGGAATTTTTGCTGGGCGTAGCCCACGCCCACGGCGTTCAAGAGCATCTCGGCCGCGGTGTTGTCCGACTCGCTGATGAGGTGGATGAGCAGATCGCGGACCGTGAAGCTGGTGCCGTCGGGACTCCACTTGAGGGTGCCCGAGCCTCCGGTCCGGTTCTCGCGGGTCAAAACCAGGCGCTGGTCCAGGGAAAGTCCGCCGTCCTGGATCTTACAGAAGACCGCGGCCATGAGCGGCAGCTTGATGAGGCTGGCCGCGCGGAAAGCCTCATCCGGGTGATAGGCCCAAACGGCGCCGCTTTTCAAGTCCTGCAGATAAATCGCGACCGGCGACGGGTAGCGCTTGGCCATCTGATAGAGGCCCTCGGTCATCTCGCGCCACTTCTCCGGGGTCATGAGGCCGCTTGAAAATTCCGAGTTGGCGGACGCCTCGGCGCTTCCCGGCATGGCCAGGCCTCCGGCCGGGGCGGCGACCGGGGAATGCGCCTCGACGGCGGGCGCCTCGACGCGCGAAGACGCGGCCTTGCTCCAGTCAAGCTTGTAGCCGAGCGCGAAGGAAGAGAGCACCGCGAGGATGGCCGCCGCGATTAGCGCGCTGGGCCGCTCGCGCCCGTGCCGTTGTTTTGGCGGCGGCGACGTCGGGCGGCGCCCGGAAATCATCGCGGCCTCGGCGGGCTAGGGCTGCTTGACCTTGGCGACGGGGCTCGCGCTGAAGGCCAGCTTCTCGCCCGAGCCGTCCACGTCCACGTAGATGGTGGACTCGGGGCTGAACTTCTTCATCAAGATGGCCTCGGCCAGGGGATCCTCGACCTCCCTCTGGATGGTCCGCGCCAGGGGCCGGGCGCCGTAGTTGGCGTCAAAGCCGGTCTTGACCAAAAACGCCTCGCTCTCCGGGGAGAACTCCATCTTGTAGCCCTGCGGCTCCATCTTGGCGCGCACGCGGCCGAGCATGATGGTGAGGATGCTCTTCATCTCATCCTCGCCCAGGGGCCTGAAGACCACGATTTCGTTGATGCGGTTGATGAACTCGGGGTTGAACACCCGGCGCACCTCGTCCATGACCGTGTCCTTCATCTTCTTGTAATCGCGCTCCTCGGGGTTGTCCGCGTCGGCGGTAAACCCGATGGACTTGCCGTGGGAGATGAGCCGCGCGCCCACGTTGGAGGTCATGATGACGACGGTGTTCTTGAAGCTCACCTTGTGCCCCAGGTTGTCGTTTAGGATGCCGTCGTCCATGACCTGAAGCAGGATGTTGAAAATATCGGGGTGCGCCTTCTCGATTTCATCCAGGAGCACCACGGAGTAGGGCTTACGCCGCACGGCCTCGGTCAACTGCCCGCCCTCCTCGTAGCCCACGTAGCCCGGGGGCGCGCCGATGAGGCGCGAGACCGCGAATTTCTCCATGTACTCGGACATGTCGATGCGCACCATGGCCTCCTCGTTGCCGAAGAGGAACTCCGCCACCGTGCGGGCGACCTCGGTCTTGCCCACGCCGGTGGGGCCCAAAAACAGGAAGCAGCCCACGGGCTTCTTGACGTCCTTCAAGCCCGCGCGCGAGCGGCGGATGGCCTGGGAGATGATGCGGATGGCCTCGTCCTGCCCGACCACGCGCTTGTGGAGGTTGTCCTCCATGTGCACGAGGCGCTCGGTCTCGGATTCGGTCAAGGAGGTCACGGGCACGCCGGTCCACTTGGAGACCACGGCCGCGATGTCCTCGTCGGTCAAGGTCGGCGTGTCCAAGTCGCGCTTCTCGCGCCACTTTTTCTTGCCGTCCTCAAGGGCCTTTCTGAGCTCCTTTTCCTTGTCGCGCAGGCGCGCGGCTTTTTCGTACTCCTGGTTCGAGATGGCGCCGGACTTATCCTTGACCACCTTCTCGATTTCCGCCTCCTTCTCCTTGAAGTGCGGCGGGACCTGGGAGGACTGCAGGCGCGAGCGCGAGCCGGCCTCGTCGATCAAATCGATGGCTTTATCCGGCAGGAAGCGCTCCGAGATGTAGCGGTCGGCGAGCTCGGCCGCGGCTTCGAGCGCCGCGTCGTCGTACTTGACCTTATGGTGCGCCTCGTATTTGTGGCGCAGGCCCTTCAAAATTTCGACCGTCTCCTCGACCGACGGCGGATCGACCACGATGGGCTGGAAGCGCCGCTCCAGGGCCGCGTCGTGCTCGATGTACTTGCGGTACTCGTCCAAGGTCGTGGCGCCGATGCACTGGAGCTCGCCGCGCGAGAGGGCGGGCTTGATCATGTTGGACGCGTCAATCGCGCCCTCGGCCGCGCCCGCGCCGATGACGGTGTGCAGCTCGTCGATGAAAAGGATGACCGAGCCCTTGGAGCGGCGGATTTCCTCGATGATGTTCTTCAGGCGCTGCTCGAACTCCCCGCGGTACTTGGTGCCGGCCACGACCAGCGCCAGGTCCAAGGTCAGCACGCGCTTGGAGGCCAAAATCTCCGGGATGTCGCCCGAGGAGATGCGCTGCGCCAAGCCTTCCACGATGGCGGTCTTGCCCACGCCCGGGTCCCCGATCAAGACGGGGTTGTTCTTGGTGCGCCTAGCCAAAATCTGGATCATGCGCTCGATTTCGTCGGCGCGGCCGATGACGGGGTCGAGCTTGCCTTCCCGCGCCATCATGGTCAAGTCCCGTCCAAACTCATCCAAGGTGGGCGTTTTCGATTTGGTGCGCGTGGGCGTGCTGGGCTGCTGGCCCGCGGCGTGCTGGCCCTGCTGTCCCTCGCCCAAAAGATTCAAGACTTCCTCGCGCACGCCGTCTAAACGCAAGCCCAAATTCTCAAGCACGCGCGCGGCCACGCCTTCCTCCTCGCGAATGAGGCCCAAAAGCAGGTGCTCAGTGCCCACATAGGAATGGCCCATGTGCTGGGCTTCCTCGACGGCATACTCCAAAACTTTCTTGGCCCGGGGCGTGAAGGGAATCTCGCCCAGCAGCATGACGTTGTCGCCGGTGCCCACGATTTTCTCGATTTCGGATCGCACCCGGCGCAAGTCCACGCCCAGGTTGGCCAGCACTTGCGCGGCCACGCCCTCGCCCAGGGCGATGAGCCCCAGGAGAATGTGCTCGGTGCCCACGTAGTCGTGGTTGAGGCGCTTGGCCTCTTCCTGCGCGATCAAAATGACCCGCTGGGCGCGTTCGGTAAAGCGATTGGACATAAAGTTTTGCCTCGTGCCTTAAAATGGCCTGCTTTTTATTGTATCAGTTTTGCGTCCGCCGGGCCGGGCCGCAAGCCCTTCCTTATATATAGAGTATGCGGCCTTTGGGTTAAATATTCAAGTCTTTGCGGAGCGCACTTTCAAGAGCAGGCCTTGCGCCGCCACGACCTCGACGGCCGCGCCGGGCGCGACGCGGCCCGAGAGGCTCTGCGCGTCCCACAAGGCGCCCTCGACCGAAACCTTGCCGGCGGGATCAAGCTCCGTCGCGGCCGTGCCGCGCGCTCCGACTAAGCTCTCGCCGCCGGTGCGGGCGGGGTGGCGCAGGGCCCGGCCCACGATCCAGGACAAGCTTCCGAAAACCAGCGCCAGAACGGCCAGGCTTTCGGCCAAGAAGGCCCACGGCGTGGGCAGCCCGCTGCCCCGAAAAATTATCGCGGAACCGACGAGCGCCGCGGCCGCGCCGGAGACGGCCAGAAGCCCGAAGCCGTGGAACTTAAACTCTAGGAGAAAAAGAACCAGGCCTAGGCCGAGGAGCAAAAATCCCGCGGCGCCGATGGAGAGCGTCTGGAAGGAATAAAACGCCAGGATGAGCGCGGCCGCGCCCGCGACGCCGGGAAACACCAACCCCGGGTGGTAGAGCTCGATGAGCAGCCCCGAGACCCCCAGGGTCATCAAGACCGCGGCCACGCTTGGATCGGCCAGGGCGCAGAGAATTTTCTCGCGCCCGGTCATGGGAAAAAATTCGACCGCCGCATTGCGCGTATCAAGCGGCCGGATAAATCCCGGAATTTTCCGGCCGTTGAGCCGCCGCAGCAGATCGGGCAAATCGTCCGCCTCCAGGTCGACGACCTTTTTTTGGACGGCCTCTTCCGCGGTGATGGAAACGCTTTGCGCCACCGCGGCCGCGGCCCACGCCTGGTTGCGCCCGCGCTTCTGCGCGATGGCCCGCAAATAGGCCACCGCGTCGTTCTTAATCTTCACGGCCTCGGGTCCCGCGGGCTTCGCCGACCCGCTGCCGCCGAGCTCGACCGGGTGCGCGGCGCCGATGTTGGTGCCGGGCGCCATGGCCGCGACGGAGGCCGCCATGGTGATAAAGACGCCGGCCGAGGCCGCGCGGGCGCCCGCGGGCGCCACGTAGACGACGACCGGAACCTTCGCGGCAAAAATCGCCTGCACGATGTCGCGCATGGAGGCGTCCAAGCCCCCCGGGGTGTCGAGCTCGATGACGGCGGCCTCGTCGCCGCCGGCTTGCGCCGCGGACAGGGCGCGCCCGAAATATTCCGCCGCGGGAGGGCTGATCACGCCGGCGTAGCGCGCGAGCAAAATTCGCGGCGGCGCGGCCGCGGCCGGCGCCGCGCACGCCAGCAGTGCCGGCAGGAGCAGGCGGGAAAATCGCATGGGCGCCGGGCGCCTTTAGTGAATCAGGCCCACGCGCGAGGGCGGCCAGTAAATGAACCAGGCCTTGCCCCGGATGTCCCGGCTCTCGGCCGGCCCCCAGTAGCGCGAATCGCAGGAGCGGTCGCGGTTGTCGCCCATCGCGAAATAGTCCCCGGGCGGCACGGTCACGGGGCCGAAGTAGTCCCGCTGCACGTCCTGGAGCACGGCGTCCAACCGGTGGGTCTGCCACAGGGTTTGGTACTCCTGGCCGGAGAGGCTCTTGGCCAGCAGCGACTCCGGCTGGCGGTTGGGCCCGTCCACGTACTTTGCTTCGGGCGGCGTCGCCTGCTTCCGGCCGTCGACATAAAGGACGCCGTCCTTGACTTGGACCACGTCGCCCGGCACGCCCACGACCCGCTTGATGAAGTCCTTGCCGTATTGGCTTGAGCCGCAGTGCTGCGCGTTGGGGTTGTCGTCCGGAAAGCGGAACACGATGACGTCGCCGCGCTTGACCGAGCGCAGGGCCAGCACGCGCTTGTCCGTGAACGGAATTTGGAACCCGTAGATGAACTTATTGACGAAGAGGTGATCCCCGATCAGCAGCGTGTTCTCCATGGATCCGGAGGGAATCTTGAAAGCCTGAAGGACGAAGTACATGAGCACCGCGGCGAGCAAGACGGCGGAGAAGACGGTCTCGGACCATTCCATGTCCTCGGCCAGATAGTAGTCCTGCGTGTCCGCTTTGTTTCCGGCCCTGCGCCCGCGCCAAAAGCCCAGCAACGCCGCGGCCGCCGCGGCGGCTAGGCTCAAATAAATCTCGGAGGAGGACATCAGGCCGGGCGAAGCTGCGAACTGGGTCCGATCCTGCATCGAGACCATCAGGACCAGGACCGCGGAGAAGGCGGCGATGGCGCAGAACAGCGCGTGCCACAGGCCGATCTTGTTGGGCGTGTCGAGGCTTTCCGCCTTTTCAAATCGGCGGCTCGCCCACGCGTAGGCCCCCATGGCCAAGCCGATTAAAAAAAGGCGCCCTTCCATCAGGATAGACGCTAGCTTTTACGGGAAGGACAAATCAAGGCGGGCCGGACCGCTCGCCGCCTCTAGCGCCCGGAATCGTCCAAGCGCAGGACGGCCAGGAAAGCGTCGGGCGGAACCTCGACCGAGCCGAGAAGCTTGGCCCGGCGCTTGCCCTCTTTCTGTTTTTCCAGAAGCTTTCTCTTGCGCGTAATGTCGCCGCCGTAGCACTTGGCGAGCACGTCCTTTCTCTTGGCCGCGATGGTTTCCCGCGCGATGATGCGCCCATCCACCCGGGCCTGCACGGCCACCTCGAACATCTGCCGGTCGATGAGCTCTTTGAGCTTCGAGCACAGCGCGCGCCCGAGGTAATACGCCTTGTCCCGATGCGCGATTTGCGAGAGCGCGTCGACCGGATCGCCGTGGATGAGGATTTCCACCTTGACCAGGTCGGAGGGCCGAAAACCCTGCGGCGCGTAGTCCAGGGAGGCGTAGCCCTTGGAAACGGATTTCAAACGGTCGTAGAAATTAAGAATCATCTCCGAGAAGGGCAGCAGATATTTGACGAGCAGGCGCTGGCCGGGCAGGTAGTCGATGGAGACGTACTCGCCGCGCTTTTCCTTAAGAAGGTTCAAGACGCCCTCCTGGTGCTGGGCCGGAACCATGATGGTCGCCTGCACGAAGGGCTCCTCGATGCTCTCGACGTCGCCGTAGTCGGGGAAGTCGGCCGGGTTGTCCACCTCGACGACCTCCCCCGTGCTGCGCCGGCGGATGCGGTAGACCACATTGGGGCTGGTCGCAATGAGAGAAAGCCCGAACTCGCGCTCCAGGCGCTCCTTGACGATGTCCAGGTGCAGCAGGCCTAAAAAACCCAGGCGGAAGCCGAAGCCCAGGGCCTGGGATTTTTCCGGCTGGTGGCTGAAGGACGAATCCTCCAGATTTAGCTTTTCCAGCGCGGCCGAGAGATTCTCGTAGTCGGACGCGTTCAAGGGAAAGACGCCGGCAAAGACCACGGGCTTTGCGTCGCGGTAGCCCGGCAGGGGCGCCGAAAGCGGCCGGGCCGACTCCATGATGGTGTCGCCCACCTTCACCTGATGGACGTCCTTGATGCCGCACAAGACGTAGCCCACCTCGCCGCTGGAAAGCTTCGGGGCCGGGACGGGCTTGGGCTTGAGGTAGCCCACTTCCTCCACCTGCATCTCGTGGCCGGTGGAGAAAAACTTAATCTTAGCGCCGGCGCACAGGCTTCCGTCCTTGACCCGGACCAGAAGAATGACGCCGCGGTAAGAGTTGTAGCTCGAGTCGAAAATCAGCGCCGAGAGCGGCGCGGCCGGATCTCCCTGCGGCGGCGGAATCTTCTCGATGACGGCGCGCAGAACCTCCTCGGTGCCCACGCCCTGCTTGGCGCTGGCCAGCACGGGCTCGTCGTCTATCTGCAGCGTCTGCCGGATTTGCTCGGCCACGCCCGCGACGTCGGCCGAGGGCAAATCGACCTTGTTGATGACGGGGATGACGCGCAGCCCCAGCTCCTGCGCCAGGGCGGCATGGGCTAATGTCTGCGCCTCGACGCCTTGGGTCGCGTCGACCACGAGGAGCGCGCCCTCGCAGGCAGCCAGGGCGCGGGAAACCTCGTAGGAGAAATCCACGTGGCCGGGCGTGTCGATAAGGTTCAAGGCGTAGGCCGCGCCCTCAAAGGAATATTCCAGGCGCACGGCCTTGGCCTTGATGGTGATGCCGCGCTCCCGCTCGAGTTCCATCGAATCCATCATCTGCGCCTGCATCCGCCGCGGCTCGACGGCGCCGGTCTTCTCCAAAATACGGTCGGCCAGCGTGGATTTGCCGTGATCGATGTGCGCGATGATGGAAAAATTGCGCAGCGTCTCGGTGCCCACCGCCGTCATTCCCCGGGCGCGCGCGAGGACAAAAACGGCGCCGCCTCCGTGATGGCGCGGCGCACTTCCTCCGACTCGGCGCAGGACAGCGCCTTCTGCACCGCCGCGGCCACGGCGTCGTAGCGCAGGCCGCGCAAGGTCTGCTTGACGCGCAAAAACAGGCGCGGCGAAACCGAGAGGCTGTCGACTCCCAGGCCCGCCGCAAGCGGCACCGCCTGCGGGTCGGAGCCCATGCCGCCGCACAGGCTCACGGGCTTGTTCTGCCGGCGCGCGGCCTTGATGATGATGTCCAAGATGCGCACCACCGCGGGGTGGAACGGATCGTAGAGCTGTGCGACGTAGTCGTTGACGCGGTCGACCGCCAGGACGTATTGGATCAAATCGTTGGTGCCGATGGACACGAAGTCGACCATGGGAAGAAAGGCGTCCAGGAGCAGCGCGGCCGAAGGCACCTCGACCATGATGCCGACCTTGAGGCTCTTCGTCGCCGGGATGCCCAGGGCCTTCAACTCGTCCTGGGCCCGCTGCAGGATGTCGCGCGCGCTTCGAATTTCCTCTCCCGAAGAAATCATGGGAAAAAGAATCTTGACGTCCTTTCCCGCGGCCGCGCGCAGAATGGCGCGCAACTGCGTCTTCAAAACGTCGGGGTGGCGCAGGAAAAGCCGGATGCCGCGCAGGCCCAAAAACGGGTTGGTCTCGCTCTTGGGCGCCTCCAGGCCCAGCTGGGCCATCCGATCGCCGCCCAGATCCGCGATGCGGATGACCACGGGCTTGGGCTCGAAGGCCTTTAAGACCTCCGCGTAGGCATCGGCCTGTTCCCGCTCTCCCGGCGGCTCGGTGCGGTTGAGGAAAAGGCTCTCCGTGCGGAAAAGCCCGATGCCGTCGGGGTTGAGCGCGGCCACGCCCTTGATGTCCTCCAAAGAGTCCAGGTTGGCCTCCAGGCGGAAGGTCCGGCCGTCCAGGGTCGCCGCGGGAAGCCCGCGCAGGCCCAGGAGCTCCTTTTTTGTCTCCTCTTCCGCCTGCTGGACGCGGCGGTAGCGGGCGACGGTTTCCGGGCTGGGGTTGACGATGACCACGCCCTGCTCGCCGTCCAAAATTATGGCGTCGCCGGTCTTGACCGAGCGGCTCGCGTTGGAGAGCCCGACCACGGCCGGAAGCTCGAGGCTCTGCGCCAAAATCGCGGTGTGGCTGGATTTGCCGCCCAAATCCGTGGCGAAGCCCATGATCTTCGCGTCCTGAAGACCTAGGGCCTCCGAGGGCAGGATGTTCTTGGCGACCACGACGGCGCCCGGCGGCGCGTCGGAAATGCTTTTGTGCGTGAGCTTCATGAGGTGGCCCAAGAGCCGCCGGCCCACGTCCAAAAGATCGTGCCGCCGCTCCCGGAAAAATTCGTCGTCCATTTTCTCGAACTGCTTGTTGACAGCTTCCATGGTCTCGGACAGGGCGAACTCGGCGTTGACGCCTTCGCGCATGATGCGCTGGGGAACCTCGCGGACGATGAGCGGATCCTTTAAAATCAGGCGGTGGGCGTCGATGAGCTTGGCGTGGGTCTTGCCCAGCAGCTTTAGGACCTTGGCCTCGGCCGCGTCCAGATCCAGGTATGTCGCTTTCTGCGCGGCGCGGAAGCGCCGGACCTCTCCCGGGCGCATCTCCCGCGAGACGTCCAAGCGCGTGATGACGAGTTCCTCGTCCTCCAGGACGTAGGCCCGGCCGATGGACACGCCCGGGCTGGCGCCGATTCCCTTCAAGACGATCATCGCCGCGGCCTTTGCATCCTAGTCTTCCTGAAACTTATCCGCGAAAAGGCGGGCGATGGCGGCCAGGGCCTCCTTCTCGTCCGGGCCCTCCGCGCGGACGCGCAGGCGCGTGCCGCTTTCCGCCGCCAGCATCAAAAGGCCCAGCACGCTCTTGCCGTTGATCTCAAGGCCGTCCTTGCAAACGGTGATGGAACTCCTGTACTTGGCGGCTTCCTTGGCAAAAAGGGCCGCGGGCCGCGCGTGAAAGCCGAGCCGGTTCTTGATCTCTAGCTCTTGTTCCTGCATGGCTTTAGCGGCGCACGTCCCGGTGAAATTCCTGGACCGGGTGCCCTTTTTTCTTGAGCTCCCGGGCGAGTTGATGCGTCAGGCACACGCTGCGGTGGCGGCCCCCGGTGCACCCGACCGCGACCGTCAAGTAGGACTTGCCTTCCTTCATGTACTGGGGAATGAGGGAGGAAACCAGATCGAGATACTTGGTCAAAAATTCCCGGGCGCCGGGCCTGGCGAGGACGTAGCGCTCGACCGCGGAGTCCAAGCCCGTTTTATGGCGCAGCCCCGGGACGTAGTTCGGGTTGGGCAAAAAGCGCACGTCCATGACGAGGTCGGCGTCGATGGGCAGGCCGTACTTGTAGCCGAAGGAGACGACCGAGAGCGTCATCTCGCGCGGACGGGAGAGCTCCAGCGTGGCGGAGACCGCTTCTTTAAGCTCGCCCAGCGTCATGGCGCTGGTGTCGATGACCCTGTCCGCGATGGCCTTGATGGGCATCAGCCGGCGGCGCTCTTCCCGGATGGCCTCGGGAAGCTTCAGGCCCAGCGGGTGCCGGTGCCTGGTCTCGGAGAAGCGCTGGATGATGGCCGCGTCCGCGGCCTCCAGGAATAAAATTCGGTGCTCGATGCCGCGGCGCTTGAGGCCGCCGAGCACGTCGGGCAGCGTCTCGATGAGCCGGCCTTCGCGGATGTCCATGCCCAGGGCGACCAGGCGCCAATCGCGAGAGGAGGCCATGAGCGTCGCGAAGCCCTTCAAGAGGGCGACAGGCAGGTTGTCGACGCAGAAAAATCCCAGATCCTCAAAGGCTTTTAACGCCTGGCTCTTGCCGGCGCCGGAAATCCCGCTGATGACGAAAATTTTGCGCGCGCCGGAGGCCGCCGCCTTGTTCGCGCCGTTTTTGCCGGCCGCCCTCATTTGGCCCTCGCCCTGGTTTTTTGGATAAGGCGCCGGTTGAACGCCTGGGCGGCGAAATACCCCTGGCGCTTCAAGCGCTCGTTGAGCGCGGCGATTTCGATGAGGATGGCGAGGTTGCGCCCGGGGCTCACCGGCAGCCGCAAAAGCGGGACGGGGACGTCCAAGATTTTTGTTTCCTCGCGGTCCAAGCCCATGCGGTCAAGTCCCGATGCCTTTTCCCAGGGCTCCAGGCGGACGGCCAGCTCGATGCGGGATTTGTCGAGGGCGGCGCCCACGCCGAAGAGCAATCCCACGTCGATGAGGCCCAAGCCGCGGACCTCCATGTGGTGCTTCAAGGCCTCGGGGCAGGTGCCCTGGAGGATGCCGCCTCGGCGGCGCTGAACCCGGACCACGTCGTCGGCGATGAGGATGTGCCCGCGCTTCAAGAGTTCGACGGCGCATTCGGACTTTCCAGTGCCGGCGTCGCCCTGGATAAGGACGCCCAGGCCGTAGACGTCGACCAGAACGCCGTGAATCACCGCGGACGGCGCGAGGCGCGCCTCCAAAACGTCGCTCAACTCGTCGACCAGGGACGCGGTGTCCAGCGCGGAGCAAAACAGCGGCACGCCGTGCCGGCGGCACGCCTCGGCGAGCGCCTGGGGCGCCTTTTTGCCGTGCGTGAGCACGAGGCAGGGAATGCCCGGGCAGGAAAGCATGGCGGAAAGGGAACGGGCGAGGCTTTGCCGCGGAGCCTTGAGGCAGTAGGCCCGCTCGCCTTGCCCGATAATTTGGATGCGCTCGGCGCGGAAATGATCCAGGAAGCCGCCCAGCGCCAGGCCGGGACGGTTAAGCTCCGAAACCGCGATGGCGCGGTTCAAGCCCCGGCTGCCGCTGGTCAGCCGCAGCCGCAGGGCCCGCCCTTGCTCGCGGAAAAGATCGCCGACGGTGAAGCTCACCGTCTTTTATCCGCCGTTTTTTTGGACCGGGCGCAGGATCGCCAGGGACTCGTCGTCGCGGCGGAAAACGACGTGGATTTGCTTGGAGGCGCGATCTTGGAAAATCCGAAAATTGTGCCCTAGGGACTCCATCTCTCGGGCCGCTTCCTCGGGCGTCATGGGCGCGACTAGCTGCCTGATGACGGGCAAGGCCGGCAACGGCGCGGGCGGCTCGGACAGGGCGGGCGCCAACTCCGGGGGCGGCGCGGCGCGCACGGACCGGTGCTTCGCCTTGAGGCGCTCCTTGAACTTCTTTAGTTGGGCGTCTATCTTGTCCGCGGCCAAATCCACGGCGGAGTAAAGATCCGCGGCCATGGCCAGGGCGCGAATGGTCTGCCCAGGAGCGTGCACGACGATTTCCGCGTTGTGAAAGCGCTTCTGCACGGATAAGAAGACCTGCGCGTTGATGATATGATCGAAATACCGCTGCGTCTTGCCGACCTTCTCCTCAACGTAAGCCCGGATGGCCGGTGTAATCTTAATCTGCTTGGCGGTTAAATGTATGTCCATGGCGCAAATATCCCGTATAGATTGAAGCACTTTCCTGGTCGCCTGTCAATTTCACGCCGGCGTTTTTCGCGTTGACTTTTCCGGGCTAAATAAGATACTATAACGTCGTTCCCGATTCTTCCGGACGAGGGCAGGAATGGTTTTTCTGGTTTTAAAAATATCTTTATTTTTACAATAATAATTTGATTCTTTGCCCTCTATACACATCTGTGGACAAGCTGTGAATATCCAGGATCCAAAAACCGCCTGGGCCGGCGCCGTCGCGCAAATCCGCTCCGAGATCGGCGAGGATCAGGCGGATCTGTGGTTCAAGCCCGTCGAGGCCATGGATCTGCAGGACAGCATCCTGCGCCTCAAGGTTCCCAACAAGTTTTTTTCGAACTGGATCCGCCAGAACTACCAGAAGCGGCTCGTGGAAATTCTCGCGTCCCAAGGCTGCGGCGACGTGGGCCTGGAGTACGAAATTTCCCGCAACCTGGAGGAAGTCGCTCCGCCCGCCGATCCTATCCCGGCGCCGCGGCCGCAGACCGATTTCTCATCGAGCGAGTTCAATCCGCGCTACACTTTTTCCAACTTCGTGGTCGGGGACTCCAACCGCTTCGCGCACGCCACCGCCGAGGCCGTGGCCAAGAGCCCGGGATCTCAGTTCAATCCTTACTTCATCTACGGCGGCGTGGGCCTAGGCAAGACGCACCTCCTAAACGCCATCGGCAACGCCGTGCGCGGCAACAACGCGCGCGCGCGCGTGCTCTACATCAGCTCGGAGCAGTTCGTCAACGAGTACATCGACTCCATCCGCCACGGCAACCCGGACGGCTTTCGGGCCAAGTTTCGCACTCTCGACTGTCTGCTCATCGACGATATCCAGTTTCTCATCTCCAAGGAAAAAAGCGAAGAGGAATTTCTGCACACCTTCAACTCGCTCTTTAACGCCAGAAAGCAGGTCGTCATCTCCTCGGACCGCTCGCCCAAAGAGATGTCGCAGACCGAGCAGCGGCTTATCTCCCGCTTCGAGTGGGGCGTAGTCGCGGACATCAAGCCGCCGGATTTGGAAACCCGCATCGCGATATTGCGCAAAAAGGCCGAAATGGAAGTCTTCTACGTCCCCGAGGACGTCGTCATTTTCGTGGCCTCCTCGGTCAAGACCAATATCCGCACGCTGGAAGGATGCCTTATCCGCTTGAAGGCCTTCTCCCTCTTGACCCGGGCGCCGCTCTCGGTCGATTCCGCCAAGGACATCCTGAAGGATTGCTTGGGCCAGGAGGAGGCCTCGCCGGTCCGCGTCGAGACCATCCTGCGCGTCGTGGCCTACAAATATTCGCTCGACATCAAGGATATCAAGGGGCACCAGCGTTCGGCCTCCGTGGCCCTGCCCCGGCAGTTGGCGATGTATTTGGCCTGCATCATGACCGATTTGTCATTAAAGGAAATCGGCCGCGCGTTCGGCGGCAAGGATCACGCGACCGTCATTCACGCTCGCGAAAAAATAAAGAAGCAGTTGGCCGAAGATCCCTTTTTCCTGGAGATGGCCAACAAGCTGAAATCCGATATCCTCGCTGTGGAAAACCATTGAATTTAATGGCTCGCGCGTGTGAATTGGATTCTAAGCGCCGATTCGTGGACAGGCTGTGGAGAGATTTAATAGAAAAAGTCGGGCAACGGCCTTGCTTTTTCGAGTTGTTCACCTAAAAGGACCTTTGAATACGAGGGACGAATGAAAATACACTGTACTAAAGAAGAGCTGGCGCAAAGCGTGGAAACCATCCAGTCCGCTCTCTCTGCCCGGACCACGTTGCCTATTCTCTACAACTTTTTAATGGAAACGGAGCGCTCTAAAATAAAATTCGTCTCCACCGACTTGGAGATGGGCATCAAGCACTACTGCAAAGCGGAAGTCGAGCAGGAAGGAAGCGTGACTATTCCGGCCAAGAAGTTCTCTGATATACTGCGCAGCCTGCCTGACGGCCAAGATGTGACCCTAACGGTCCAAGAGGGTAGCCGAATCCTCCTTAAATGCGGGCGCTCACGCTTTAATATTCTGGGCGCGCCTAAATCGGAATATCCTCTTCTCCCCGAGTTCAACCAGAAAAATGCCTTCGACGCGCCCGCGGCGATTTTAAAGGACATGATCCAAAAGACCGTCTTCGCTGCTTCCACGGACGAGACCAGGCACGCCTTGAACGGCGTTTTTTGGAGGGCGCGAAAAGGTCTCTTGGAAATGGTCGCGACCGACGGCCGGCGCCTGGCCTTCGCCGCCAAGCCCGGAATCGTCCCCAAGGAGACGGAATTCCAGGTCATTGTTCCGGCCAAGGCCTTAAACGAGCTGCAGAAGCTTTTGAACACTCTTGGAATAGAGTCCGGTTCCACGGAGAAAATCCGCGTCGGCGTCACCGAGAACCAGATTTGGTTTCAAATCCAGGAAACAACCATTCTTTCCCGGCTGGTGACGGGGACGTTCCCCCAATACGAGAACGTCATTCCATCTAAAAAAGACGTCTCCATTGCCGTCGGCGCCAAGGACCTTATCGCGGTCACCAAGCGCGCGGCCTTATGCGCGGTTGAGCGCGGGGGTTCGGTTAAATACGCCTTTAAAAAAGGAAGCCTGGAAATTTCCGCGGCGAGCCAGAACTTGGAGTTTTTCGATGAGATGCCCTTGGAATACGCCGGCGGGGACATCCAGGTCGGCTTTAACTCCCATTTTATTCTAGAGGCCTTGAAGCATATCGACTCCGATAGGGTCGCGATCGGCATGACCGTGCCGGCCAACCCCGTGCTTCTCGAGCCCGAGGGCGGCAGCGACTACCGTTTCGTGGTCATGCCGATGAGGGCCTAGGGCCTTGAGGGCGAACGCCTTGCTTCGCGATCCAAAGAAGCCCGCCCGCGTGCCGTGGAAAAACGCCGCGGACCTGGTCCGCGCGGTCCACGCCCGGGTGGGCGTCTCAAGCGACAAGGTGTCCATCTTGAACTCGGTTTGGGAACGGGAATTGGGACATTTGTCCCGGCATTGGAGCCTCGTCGGGCTGCGCGGCGGCGTCTTGTACGTGCGGCCCGGCTCCGCCGCCGCGGCGCAGGAACTGCAGCTGCGCGCCCCTGAACTGGCCCGCAGGCTCAATAAATATTTCAACAGGCCGTGGATTAAATCCGTGAGGGCCGCGGCGAAGTGACGGCGGCGAAATCGTCTAAAAAAAATAAGCCCGCGGGCGCGAAAAGCAAAGGCGCCGCGGGCCAAAGGCGGGAGATTATGTCAGAGACCACGACGCAACCAACGCAGAACTACGACGCCTCAAAAATCCAGGTTTTAGAGGGCTTGGAGGCCGTGCGCAAACGCCCGGCCATGTACATCGGCTCGACCGGACCCTCCGGGCTCCACCATTTGGTCTACGAGGCGGTGGACAACTCCGTCGATGAAATTTTAGCCGGGCGCTGCACCTCGGTCGAGGTAATTTTGCATCAGGGCAATTCCGTGACGGTCCTGGACGACGGCTCGGGCATCCCGGTCGATCCGATGAAGGATCCCAAGCTTCCGTCCTCCATCCGCGGCAAGTCGGCCCTGGAGGTCGTCATGACCGTGCTCCACGCCGGCGGCAAGTTCGACAAGAGCGCGTACAAGGTCTCGGGCGGCCTGCACGGCGTGGGCATCTCCTGCGTCAACGCCTTGTCGGAGACTTTAAAGGTCGAGGTCTACCGCGAGGGCAAGATTTGGACCCAGTCCTACAAGCGCGGCAAGCCCGAGCACGAGGTCAAGCCGGCGGGCAAGACCGACGAGCACGGCACCCGCGTCACCTTTAAGCCCGACCCCGACATATTCAACGGCCATCAGTTTTCCTACGACACGCTCTCCAACCGCCTGCGCGAGCTGGCCTTCTTGAACGCCGGCGCAAAAATCACCATCATCGATGAGCGCGAGGACAAAAAGCACACCTTTCACTACGAAGGCGGCATCAAGCAGTTCGTGCAGTACTTGAACGCCAATAAAAAGACCGTTCACGCCGAGCCCATCACGTTCTCCAGGACCAAGGACGACGTGGCCGTGGACTTTGCCATCCAGTACAACGACGATTATTCCGAGAACGTCTTCACCTTCGTCAATAACATCAAGACGCCCGAAGGCGGCACGCACCTGGCGGGCTTCCGTTCTGCCCTGACCCGCGTCATCAACGAATACATCAAGAAGTACGACATGTTGAAGGGCAAAAACTACTCGGTCACGGGCGACGACTGCCGCGAGGGCCTGTGCTCCATCCTGTCGGCGAAGATTCCCAACCCGCAGTTCGAGGGCCAGACCAAGGCCAAGTTGGGCAACGCCGAGGTGGAGGGCATCGTCAAGTCCATCGTGGGCGACGCCCTGGTCACGTTCTTCGAGGAAAATCCGGCCACGGCCAAAGCCATCTGCCAGAAAGCCATGCAGGCCGGCGAGGCCCGCGAGGCGGCCAGAAAGGCCCGCGACCTGACGCGGCGCAAAGGAGTCCTGGACGGTTCGTCCTTGCCCGGCAAGCTGGCCGACTGCCAGGAGCGCGACCCCGAGCACGCCGAGCTCTTCGTCGTCGAAGGCGATTCCGCCGGCGGCAGCGCCAAGCAGGGCCGAGATCGAGCCTTCCAGGCGATTTTGCCCATCAAGGGAAAAATTTTAAACGTCGAGAAGGCGCGCCTGGTCAAGGTCCTTTCCAACGAGGAGGTGAGAACGCTCATCTCCGCGATCGGCACGGGCATCGGCGTCGAGGGCGACGAGGGCTTCAAGCTCGACAAACTGCGCTACCACAAGCTCATCATCATGGCCGACGCCGACGTCGACGGGCAGCACATCCGCACGCTGCTTTTGACCTTCTTCTACCGCCAGATGAAGGCGCTCATCGAGCGCGGCCACGTCTATATCGCCCAGCCGCCGCTTTACAAGGTGAAGAAAGGCAAGAGCGAGATGTACGTCGAGACCGATGAGAAGATGGAGCAGTGGCTCTTGAACGAGGGCCGCGCGGCGGTCGAGGTCACGGCGATAAACCCCGCTAACGGAAAATCCAAAAAGCTCGCCGCGGAGGATTTGCGCGACCTGCTCAAGCTTTTAGCCGAGACCGAGAGCCTGCTGCGGCATATGGAGAGAAAGAGCCTGCACCTGGAGGATTTCGTGTCCTTCTACGAGGGCAAGAAACTTCCCCTCTATCGCGTCGAGGAGACCGCCGGCAACCACGTGTTCTTCTACAGCGACAAGGAATGGAAAGAGTACCGGGACAAGCATGTCGCCGAGCAGAAGGCCAAGCTCGCCGAGGAAAACAAGAAGGGCAAGGCCGCCGAGGACGAGGGCGCGGCCTCGGAAGTGGACGAGGAGTCCTTGGAGCCGGACATGCAGGAGCTCTGGGAAATCGGCCGGCTCGCCAAGGTGGCCGACGAGTTGAAGGCCATGGGCCTGGACCTGCGCTGGTATGAGGTCATGCGCGACGAGAAGACCAAACCGCTTTTCCGAGCCAAGACCGAGCGCTCCGAAACCGAGGGCTACAGTTTGAAGGAGCTTCTGGAGGTCGTCAAGGACTCCGGCCGGCAGGGCGCGACCGTTCAGCGCTACAAAGGCTTGGGCGAAATGAATCCCGAGCAGCTTTGGGAGACCACCATGGATCCCAAGCGCCGCAAGCTCTTGAAGGTGACGCTGGAGGACCCGGCGGACACGGAGCAGGCCTTTACCACGCTGATGGGCGACAAGGTCGGCCCCCGGCGCGCCTTCATCGAGCGCCACGCCAAGGAAGTCAGGAACCTGGATATTTGATTAAGGAGAGCAATATACCATGACCGCGAAGCAGCCAGAACTCACGCCCGAGCCCCTGGGCAACACCATTCCCCGCGACATCGGCGCGGAAATGAGGTCTTCCTACATCGATTATTCCATGTCCGTCATCGTGGGGCGCGCGCTCCCGGACATCCGCGACGGCTTGAAACCCGTGCACCGGCGCATCCTTTACGCCATGCATGACGAGGGTTTGGCCTCCAATAAAAAATACTCCAAGTGCGCCGGCGTGGTCGGCGAGGTCTTGAAGAAATACCATCCCCACGGCGACTCGGCGGTCTACGACGCCATGGTGCGCATGGTTCAGAATTTTTCACTTTTGCATCCCCTCATCGACGGGCAGGGCAACTTCGGCTCGGTCGACGGCGATCCGGCCGCGGCCTACCGCTACACCGAGTGCCGCCTCTCCAAGATCGCGGAAGAGGTTTTGGCGGACATCGATCAGGAGACGGTGGACTTCGTGGCCAATTTTGACGGCACCACCACCGAGCCGGTGGTCATGCCGGCCAAAATCCCCAACCTTCTGGTCAACGGATCTTCGGGCATCGCGGTGGGCATGGCGACGAACATTCCCCCGCACAACCTCGCCGAAATCTGCGAGGCGGCCGTGGCCCTTATTAAGGACCCGAAGCTTGATACCAAGGAATTCTTCAAGATCGTCAAGGGCCCTGATTTTCCCACCGGCGGCATCGTGCGCGGCAAGGCCGGCATCCGGGATTACTTCGAGACCGGGCGCGGCAGCGTGCGCGTGCAGGCCAAGACCGACATCGAGGACATCAAGGGCAACCGCCAAGCCATCATCGTGACGGAGCTTCCCTACCAGGTCAACAAGGCCTCGCTTCTGGAGACCATCGCGGATTTGGTGCGCGACAAGAAGATTCCCGACATCTCCGACATCCGCGACGAGTCGGACCGCAAGGGCATGCGCGTGGTCATCGAGGTCAAACGCGACGGCAACGCCAACGTGGTCTTGAACCAGCTCTTCAAGCACACGCCCATGGAAAGCTCCTTCGGCGTCATTCTGCTCTCTTTAGTCGACGGCCGCCCGCGCGTTCTGCCCCTGCGCGAGATGGTGGGCCACTTCATCCAGCACCGCAAGACCGTGGTGGTGCGCCGCACCAAGTACCAGTTGAAAAAAGCGCTGGACCGGGCGCACATCCTGGAAGGATTTTTAATCGCGCTCAAGAACCTGGACCGCGTCATCAAGATCATCCGCGGCGCCAAGGACGTCGACGAGGCCAGGACCAAGCTCATGGCCGAGTTCGAGCTTTCCAAGGCCCAGACCCAAGCCATTTTGGACATGCGCCTGCACCAGCTCACCAAGCTCTCGGTCGACGAGCTCAAGGAGGAGTACGACGGTCTCGTTAAGCGCATCGCGGAATTAAAGGCCATCCTGGCCGACGTCAAGAAGGTCATGGCCATCATCGTCAAGGAATTGGACGAGGTCAAGGAAAAGTTCGGCAAGACCCGCCAGACCCAGATCACGACCGAGGCCGCCGAAATGACCCTGGAAGATCTAATCGCCAAGGAAGAGGTCGTCATTTCGCTTTCCAGCGGCGGGTACATCAAGCGCATCCCGGTCTCGACCTATTCGGCCCAGGGCCGGGGCGGCAAGGGCGTCATGGGCGCGGAGCTCAAGGAAGACGACTTCATCGAAAACTTTTTCGTGACCGACACCCACGCCACGCTGCTCTTCTTCACCACGCGCGGCCGGGTCTTTGCCTTGAAGGCCTACGAGGTCCCGGAGGCCAACCGCACGTCGCGCGGCAAGGCCGTGGTCAACCTCCTGGCGCTCACCGGCGAGGAGAAAACCTCCTCGGTCATCGCGATCCGCTCCTTCGAGGAGAAAAAGGGCCAGGAAACCTACCTAATCATGTGCACGCGAGCGGGCACCATCAAGAAGACGCCCTTGTCCGACTTCGAGAACATCCGCCGCAGCGGCATCATCGCCATCACGCTCGACGAGGGCGACATTCTGGTCGAGGTGCAGCACACGGCCGGCAAGGACGACGTGCTCATCGCCACCAAGTCCGGCATGTCCATCCGCTTCCAGGAGTCCGACGTGCGCTCCATGGGCCGCGCGGCCCGGGGCGTGCGCGGCATCCGCCTCGACAAGAAGGATCAGGTCATCGGCATGGAATCCTTCCCGCCGGAGAGCAAGAAGACGCTTTTGACCGTGTGCGAGAACGGCTACGGCAAGCGCACCAACCTCTCCGAATACCGCGGGCAGCACCGCGGCGGCGGCGGGGTCATCACCATCAAGGCCACGGAGAGAAACGGATCGGTCGCGGGAGTCAAGCTCGTCACCAACGAGGATGATCTCATGATCATGACCGAGCAGGGCAAGGCCGTGCGCCTGCGCTGCAAAGACATCAAGGCCATTTCCCGCAATACCCAGGGCGTGCGGTTGGTGCGCCTGGAGGAAAGCGACAAGATCGCGCGCGTGGCACCCATCGCGGCCGAACCCGCTGTCGCGCCCGCCGCTCCGGAACTGCCGCTGCAAAAGGACAAGGAATAAAACCCTTGTCCTTAAAGCTCGGGCGCTTCGCCGCGGCCCTGCTGGCCGCCGCGCTCGCGGCGCCGGCGGCGCCGGCGGCGCTGGCCGCCGCGAGCGCGGGGCGTGGCGTGGTCTTAAAGCCCGCGGGCTGGTTTGCGATCCGTCCGCGCCGGGGCTTAAAGACCCTGGATCTCCGCCACGCGCAGTTCGTCCTCATTAAATCACTTGAGATATCAGCTCCACGCGACGCGGAGCGCATACGGCCGCGGATTGAGGCCGTCAACAATGGGTCAGCGCCGGCCGAAGGCATCCTTATCCGCTACGATTTCGCGCTTGAAGTGGCGCCCAAGGCCGACGCGAAAAAAGCGGCCTGGGCCGTTCCCTTCATGATGGACGAATGGCGCATCCCGAGGCTCCTGCCCGGCGCCTCCAAGGACGTCGCGCTGGATCCGGAAATTTTGCGCCAGGCCCTGGCGCGGCTCAACGCCGCGGGCTTTACGGCCGTGCGCCTGCGCTTTGACGCGATGCTGGAGCCCCGGCGCGGCGACGCGCGCCCGCTGCAGAGCGCCTCCGGCGACATCGCCTTCGCGCCATGATTGATCCGGCTCTCATCCGCAAAGCCCCCGAGGCCGTGCGCGCGGGCCTCAAAAACCGCGGCGGCGCCGCGCTGCCCGCTCTCGAAGAGTGGCTGCGCCTGGATATTAAGCACCGGGAAATTTTAAAGGCCGTCGAGGACTCCCGCGCGAAAATCAACGCGCTTTCCAAGGACATCGGCAAGGCCAAGGCCGCCAAGGACGAAGCCCGAGCCGCGGCGCTCATGACCGAGGTGGCCAAGGCCAAGGCCGAAGCGGGCGGCGTCGATGCGCAGGAGGCAGAGAAAGTTTTCGCGGCCCTGCGCCGCGCCGCGCTCGAAATGCCCAACTTGCCCCACGAGAGCGTGCCCCTCGGCAAGAGCGAGGCGGATAACCCCGTGGTGCGCGCCGGCCGCGCGCCCGTTCAATTCGACTTCAAGCCGCTGGATCATCAGGCGCTGGGCGAGAAACTCGGCCTCCTGGATTTCGCGGCCGCGGCCAAACTCTCCGGCGCCCGGTTTTCTCTTTGGCGCGGCGCCGGCGCGCGGCTCATGCGCGCGATTACCGCCTTCCTGCTTGATTTGCACGCCAAGGCGGGGTACGAGGAAATTCTCCCGCCGTATCTGGTTCTCCCAGAGGTGATGGAAGGCACGGGCCAGCTGCCCAAGTTCGAGTCGGATCTCTACAAGACCACGGAGGACGGCGGCGAGCAGAGCCGGCCGCTCTATCTCATTCCCACGGCCGAGGTGCCGTTGACGAATTTAGTGCGTGGCGAGATTCTTCCGCCCGAAAAGCTTCCCTTGAAGATGACGGCGTATACGCCGTGCTTCAGACAAGAAGCCGGCTCCTACGGCAAGGACGTGCGGGGACTCATCCGCAATCACCAATTCGACAAGGTCGAGCTGGTCTGGATCACCAGGCCCGAGGAATCCTTGGCGGCCTTGGAGCGCCTGACCGCGGACGCCGAGGCCGCGCTGACGTCGCTTGAAATTCCCCACCGCGTCATTCATCTCTGCACCGGCGACATGGGATTTTCCAGCCGCAAGACCTACGATTTGGAAGTGTGGATGCCTTCCGAGAGCCGCTACAGGGAAATTTCCTCGTGTTCCGACTGCGGCGACTTCCAGGCGCGGCGGATGAACGCGCGCTTTAGGCCCGCGCCGCAGGCGGCGCCCCAGTTCGTGCACACCTTAAACGGCAGCGGCGTGGCGGTCGGCCGGCTCTTCGCAGCGATTCTGGAGAACTTCCAGGATAAGGACGGCCGCGTGCGCATCCCCAAAGCGCTGGTTCCATTTTTTGGCGCCGACGTTTTATCCTGAACCCAAACCTATCAAGGAGGCGGACATGAAGACTCTCGTGCTCTTAGCGGTCGTCGGGGTCGGGGCGTGGTTTGTCTACACGCACATCAAGCAGGTGGACCAGGTGCAGAAGGCGGCCGCGGCGTACGTGCAGGGTTTGAATGGCGACGCGCAGGGCGCGCAGGCCGCGGCGCAAGGCGCCCAAGCGGCGGCGCAAAACGCCAATGCACAGACCCAGGCGCTGGAAAAAAATATTAAGAAGGCCGCGGCGCAGTAAAAACCGGCCGCGCGCCTAGAGCCAGCCGCGGCGCAGGAGCTCTTGGGCGATTTGCAGGGAATTTGACGCCGCGCCCTTGAGCAGGTTGTCGGAGACCACCCACAGCGCCAACTCGTCGGGCCGCGCGCCGCGCCGCAGCCGCCCCACGAAAACGTCCGCGCGTCCGGCGACGCCCGCGGGCGTGGGGTAGCTCGGAGAGTCCACAAAGACCACGCCGGGCGCTTTCTTTAAAACGGCGCGCGCCCCGGCCGGAGACAGCGGCCTTTTAAGGCGCAGCCAGACGGCCAGCGCGTGGCCGCGCAGCGTGGGCACGCGCACGGCCGTCACGCTGACCGCGAGCTTGGGCGCGGCAAGCACCTTGCGCAATTCGGCCGCGACCTTGTTTTCTTCACCCGAATAGCCGTCCGCGGCGAAGCCCCCCACCTGCGGAACGACGTTGTAGGCGATGGCGCGCGGCAGGACGTTGGGCCGCAGGGAGCGCAGCTCCTTAGCGAAGAGATCCGCGCGGGCGGCGCGCAAGCGGCCCGACACGGCCCGCGCCTGGGATAAAAATTCTTCCAGCGCCGACAGGCCCGCGCCCGAGACGGCTTGGTAGGACGCGGCCCGGATTTCCAAAACGCCCGCGGCCCGGTGCAGCGCCGCGGCGGCCAGGCCCAGCCCGGACATGGTGCAGTTAGGCCCGGCGATGAGCCGCCGCTTGGGCGAGAGTTCGGCGGCGTTTATTTCCGGGATGACGAGCGGGACCGACGGGTCCAGGCGGAAGGCAGAGCTGTCGTCGATGACCCACGCGCCTGCTTGGGCCAGGGCCGGCGCCCAACGGCGCGAGACCTCGTCCGAGCTCACGAAAAACACCACGCGGCAGGCGCGCAGGGCGGACAGGCTCGGCGCCGCGAGAGGCAGGCGGCGCCCGCGGAACAAGACGCTGCGGGCTTTTTTGCCCGAGGAAAAAACGGCCAACCGCCCGACGGGAAAGCGGCTCTTGGCCAGGACGTTCAAGAGTTCGCGGCCCACCATGCCGCTGGCGCCCACCACGCCGACCGCGAGGCCCGCCGCTTTTTTAGGGCGCGGCATAGGGGACGCTGTGGCCCTCGTCTCCGTCGATGTCCTGCGCGGCGGCGCGCAGGTACTGCCCGGATTTGGGAGCTTGGCTGGAATCAAGAGTGAAGATAAACGGAGGGCTTTCCAGAAACGGCCCAACGCGCTGCCAGTCGAGATCGTCCTGGGAAATTTCCAGCCAGGCCCGGGAAATATTCTGGCCCGAGACCGAGAAGCGGACCAGCGCGCCCGCGCCCTGTGGCGAGACCGTGAGATCGAAGACTTTGACGGCCGGGCGCTCGCCGACAGGGACGAGTTCTATAGCCAGCGCGGGCATGAGGTTGCTCAAAGGAGTCTGCAGCGAGCCGTCCGCCTGCCGCGGCGGCGCGCCCTGAATTGAGTTGTTGTTCCAGGCGCAGCCGTTTGGATCGCAGGAAAATGAGGAGCGGTCGGACGCCGCCAAGATTGGTGCGTTTGTTGCCGCGCTCAGGTCCGGGCTGGGCGACCAGATAATCAGGTAGTTGGGGCCGGAAAAATTGATCTGGTCCAGCGGCACCTCAGCCCAGAACCAGCGCGACGCGCCCACGCCCAAAACGTTTGATTGCGGGTCGGCCTCGCGCGGAATGTCCTCGGTCTGCGCCAAAAAATAGCTCTGCTCCGGCGAGAACGCGGGCGCGGGCGAGATGGCCATGTAGATTTGTCCGTCGACCACGTCGCGCCGCCAGGGCGCGTCGGGATCCGGCTGGGTTTTGGCGCGGCCGAGCTTCGCGCCGACGAAGGCTCGCGAGAATTGCCCGGCGGGCGCGGTGGGAAGCTTGACGATCCAGGCGTTGTTGAAGCCCACGTACCAGTTGGAGTCCGGGCCGCCGTCCGCGAAGAGGTTGAAGTTGTGGATGTCCGGCTCTAGGGCCAGATAAGAAGGCAAGACGGCGTCGGTCGAGACGACGGGCGGATTTTCCTGGGCGTGCGCCGCCGGAGCGAACAAGAGCGCGATGGTTAAAAAAATCATTATTTTTTAATGATTTTTAGTATGCGGTCAAAGTCCTCGAGGGAATAAAAATGGATGCTGACGCGACCCCGATTCTGCTGGGCATTGGTCCGGATTTCCACCTTGGTGCCCAGCTGCTCCTGCAGGGAATTTTCCAGCGCGCGAATGTCCGCGGGCTTTTCCGCGCGGGCCGGCGCGGGCGCCGCCTTGGTGCTTCGGGCCAGGGCCTCGGCCGCGCGCACCGAAAGTTTTTGCTCGAGCATCTCCGCGAAGGCGCGGCGGCGCGCGGCTTCGTTCTCAACGGCGAGCAGCGCGCGCGCGTGGCCCTCAGTGATTTTTCCCTCGGCCAGCGCCCGCTGCATGTCGTCTGGGAGATCCAGCAGGCGCAGGGTATTGGAAACGGCGGATTTCGATTTGCCCAGAATCTTGGTGAGGTCCGCCTGGGAAAAACCGAAATCCTGGATCATCTTAAGATAGCTTTGCGCGGTCTCGACGGGATTTAAATCCTCGCGCTGGATGTTCTCGGTGATGGCCAGGGCGAGGCGATCTTTGTCGGATGCCGGATTTTTAATGATAATCTCAATTTCATTTAATCCCGCGAGTTCGGCCGCGCGCAGCCGGCGCTCGCCGGCGATGAGTTCGTAGGTTTCGCTAATTTCGTCGTAAGAAACCAGGATGGGCTGGGCCACGCCATGCTCGCGGATGGATCCGGCCAGTTCCTGTAGCTTTTCCGAGTCAAAAAACTTGCGCGGCTGAAGGTGGTTGGGCCGGATTTTCGAAATCGGGATTTTTTGGGATGGGGTGGCCTCCCCCTTCTGTTGTGTTTCCGTAACCGGCATCGCTTGGGGAATTAGCGCGTCAAGGCCGCGGCCGAGAGCTTTTCTCATGTGGGCACTCCTGTTTCCTGCGCGTGTGGGGCGGGCTGCGGCGGCTGTTCGCAGCGACCGATTAGTTCCTTGGCCAGCGCGAGGTAGGCGTCCGCTCCCTTTGATTTAGCATCGTATTGGAAAATCGGTTGGCCGAACCCGGGCGCCTCCGCGAGCCTGATGCTGCGCGGAATGACCGAGCCGAAAATGTTCGGGCCGAAGAATTTTGAGATTTCGTCCTTGACTTGATTGGAAAGAATCATGCGTGCGTCGAACATGGTGATGATTCCCCCCTCGAGTTTGAGTGCCGGGTTGATGGTGGCGCGCACATGGTTGAAAGTCTCAATGAATTGGGCCAGACCTTCAAGAGCGTAGTACTCAGCTTGAATGGGTAGTAATAGCCGGTTGGCGGCGGTCAGGGCGTTAATGGTGAGCAGGCCCAGAGATGGCGGGCAATCGATGATAATATAGTCAAAATCCGAAGGCAGATTTTTTAGAGCTCCTTTGAGACGATTTTCCCGCCCCACGACTTGTGTTAATTCGATTTCCGCGCCAATAAGCTCTGGCCCGGCTCCGGCTAAAAATAGGTTTTTAACGCTTGTTTCTTTGATGGTTTTTTCCAAGGGCAGCAATTCCAGGAGTACGTGATAAATGCTGGGGGCGTATTCCTTCTTGTTAAATCCGAGCCCGGAACTGGCGTTTCCCTGGGGATCGAGGTCTATAAGGAGCGCTTTTTTTTCGCAGAGGGCCAGGCCGGCGGCGAGATTCACTGCCGTGGTTGTTTTTCCAACCCCCCCTTTTTGATTGGTAATGGCGATGATTTCAGCCATGATTTTCCTGTTTTTGAGTTTTCACGTGGAAACTTTCGGTTTTTGGGGCTACGTCCAGTATATAAAATACCCCGAATTCTGTCAAGCGCCCTCGTGCGCGGCACGCCAGGCGATACGGCCCTGGTTCCACAACGTTATTTATTATTATATATTATTTAATAATATATATATATTATCTTTTATTATCATATTTTATTGTATCTTGAAACCCGGCGGCGTTTTAGATACAATCAGGCCATGGCGGGAGGAACCTGGACAGTCGCCGAGCTCGCGCGCGCGGTTCGCGCCGGAAAAATCCACACGGTGGTCATGGTTTTCCCGGACATGCAGGGCCGCTGGATGGGCAAGCGCGCCACGGGCCGGCATTTTCTGGACGTCTGCCGCGCGCATGGCACGCACGCCTGCGCGTACCTGCTTACCGTGGACATGGAGATGGACCCGGTGCCCGGCTACGCGCTCACCAGTTGGGACAAGGGCTACCAGGACATCGCGCTTATCCCCGATTTTTCCACGCTGCGGCCGCTGGCTTGGAGCCCGGGTACGGCGCTGGTGGTCTGCGACGCGGCCGACGAGCAGAACCGCCCCGTGGCCGTCTCGCCCCGGCAGATATTGAAGGACCAAATCGCGCGGGCTCGCGCCGCGGGCTTTTCCCTGAAGATGGCCTCGGAGCTAGAGTTCTATTTGTTCCGCGAAACCTACGAGTCCGCCAAGGCCAAGGGCTACCGCGGCCTCGAGCACTTCGGCGCCTATATCGAGGACTACCACATTTTGCAGGGAAGCAAGGAAGAGTTCGTGGTCGGAGAAATTCGCAATTTGATGGAGAAATCCGGAATTCCCGTCGAGACCTCCAAGGGCGAGTGGGGCCCGGGCCAGCATGAAATCAACCTCGACTACGCGCCGGCGCTTGAGATGGCCGACCGCCATGTGATCTACAAGCACGGCGCCAAGGAAATCGCCATGGCCAAGGGAGTGAGCCTCACCTTCATGGCCAAGTTCGACGCGCGCCTAGCGGGATCGAGCTGCCACATCCACGCGAGCCTCTGGGACGCGGCCGGCAAAAAAAATCTTTTCTGGGAGGGGGGAAAGCCCAGCCGGCTTTTCCGGCATTTTTTGGGCGGACAGATGGCGCTGGCCAAGGAACTGGCTTATTTCTACGCGCCCACCGTGAACTCCTACAAGCGCTACCAGTCCGCGACCTTCGCGCCGACGGCGGTGGCCTGGGCGCGGGACAACCGCACCTGCGGCTTCCGCGTGGTGGGGGAGAAAAACTCCCTGCGCATCGAAAACCGCATCCCGGGCGCGGACGCCAATCCCTACCTGGCTTTCGCCGCCGCGATCGGCGCGGGGCTCCACGGCATCAAGAAGAAAATCGAGCCGCCGGCCGAGTTCCGCGGCAACGCCTACGAGTCCGCCGCCGTGCCCGCCGTGCCCAAATCCTTATATAAGGCCATCCGGCTTCTGGAGGCCTCCAAGGCCGCGCGGGAGATTTTCGGAGACGAGGTCTTCGAGCACTACCTGCGCACGGCCCGCGCCGAGCAGGCCGCCTTCGACCGCAGCGTGACCGACTGGGAACGCGAGCGGAACTTCGAGAGAATCTAGCCCGCGGAGGGGCCCTGGGCCCTTTTTCCCGTCCGCGTCTGGGTCCTTAGACACGCGCCGCAGCCCGGTTTTTCCTCCATACTGGGCTCATGACAAAAGCAGAGCTGAAGGCCGGTTCGTTGGCGATGTTTTTAGCGCTGGGAACGGCGGTTTTCGCGCCGCCCGCGCGGGGGGGCGGCTTCGGCGCGTGGAGCGACGCCTCTTTCGCGTCGAGCTTGGGCGCCATCCAGCGAGGCGCCATCCAGAAATCGGCGGCCGCGTGGCGCCCCGCGGCGCGCCCGCAGGCGTCCTGGTGGCGGAAAAAAGCCCGGCAGCTTGAAATCGCTCCGCTGACCGTGCAAAAAACCGCGGGCGCGTCCGGCGACCCGCCGGACATGACCGCAAACCTTCTTCTCATTCCCTGCGATTTCGACGGCCACCAAGCCCGCTGCGTTCTGGACTCGGGCAACGCCACGACGTTCGTCAAGTACGACGCGTTTTCCAGGGGCCTCGATCGGGTCAGCGGCGCGGAGATGGAAGGAGCCTCGGGAAAGAAAGTCGAGACCGCCCTGGTCCAGGCGAATGATTTGAGCGCGGGGACCATCGATTTCGGATCGCCGCAGATTTTCCGCGTCCGCGAGCCCGAAAAGGCCGCAGGCAGCCCGTTCCGCTACGGGGCGGAGGGCTACCTCGGCATCGACGTGCTTTACTCGAAGGACAGCCTGGAGTTCGATTTCGGCGGGGCAAGCCGGCTCGTCGCGGACCGGCCGCCGTCGTTCGCCGCGGCCACAAACCGGCTCTCGCGCACCCCCACGGGGCACGTCGTCGTCTCCATCGGCGTGGGCGGCGGCGACATCCCGGCCCTGTGGGACACGGGCACGTCCTTGACCGCGGTGGACTTGAAGTACGCCAAAGCGCACCCGGACGTGTTCGTTCCGGCGGGGTTCACCAGGACCAGCGACGCCGCCGGCATCATCCAAAAAACGACGATCTACCGCGTCAAGGGCGGCGTCTCAATCGGAGGATACCGCCTGGACGGCTACGCCATCGGCATGGATTTGAGCCACCTCTCCGGCATCCTGCAGCGCCGCGGGATCAGCGTGATTCTCGGCGGCAACTTCATCACCCGCCTCGACTGGTACTTGAACCTGCGCCGGAAGACGTGGTCCGTGTCCCCTATCGGACTTTCGCCAGTCCCCGGCTCGCCAGCGTCCAGGCCGTGAGCTTGTAGAGCAGGCGCGCGCCTACGTTGGCGTCCCAGTCGCCCTGCCCGCGCGGCGGAGGGGAGATTTCCACCAGATCGAAACCCAGAATCTCCCGCCCCGAGACCGCGACCTCGCGCAGGATGCGGTTGGCCTCGAAAAAGGAGAGTCCGCCCGGCACGGGCGTGCCGGTGTGCGGACACAAGGACGGATCCAGGCCGTCCACATCAAAGGTTATCCAGACTTTTTGGGGCAGATGGGAGACGATATCCCGCGCAATTTCATCCCACGGCTCGCCCGCGAACATCCGGCGGCGCACGGCCTCTTCGTAAAAGACCGCCGCGCGCGGGCCCAGCATCTCGGCGTAATCGGCTTCTTCTTCGCAGAAATCCCGGATACCGACCTGCACGATTCTTGAGATCGCCGGGATGCCGTCCAGGGCGTTTCTCATGATGGAGGCGTGTGACCACCGGAAGCCCTCGTAGTCCTTCCTCATGTCGTGGTGCGCGTCGAAGTGCAGCAGCCCGAAGTTTCCGTGTTTTTGGGCCGCGGCCGCGAAGGCGCCATAGGGAACCGCGTGGTCGCCGCCCAGCACCGCCGGTATTTTCCCCGCGTCCAGGATGTCCGCGACAGATTTTTTCACGCGGGCGTTCAACTCCGCACCCAAGGCGTTGACCAAGGCCGCGGGCTTTTGCAGCGATTTTTTGCCTTCCGCGCCGCCGGCCGCGATGATTTTGCGCGCGGCCGCGCGGGCCCGGGCGTTAATAGCACGGATTTTCGGGTCTTCGCGCCGCCAAAAAAGCCCCGCGGCGTAGGGCTTTTCCACGTCGCCATCAAAGAGGTCGACCTGGCGGCTGGCGCGCAATACGGCGGCCGGAGCCTTGGCCGTCCCGCCGCCGTAGGAAACCGTCGCCTCCCACGGGACCGGGACGCAGACCAGGGCCGCGTCCTTCTCTATATAAGGAAGGCCGAACACCCCCGACTCCGGCGTCGACGCCGAGTTGGGGTCGAACGCCGGCGCCGGGGGCATGCGCGCGCGCAACTTAAAAAGACCGGGCCGCTATTTGGCGGCGAGGTTCTTCGCGGCGTAGTCCCAGTTGACCAGCGCCCAGTAGGCGTCCATGTACTTGGGCCGGGAGTTGCGATAGTCGATGTAGTAGGCATGCTCCCACACGTCGCAGGTCAAGAGCGTCTTCTCGCCGTACTTGAGCGGATCGTCCGCGTTGGCCGTGTTGCGGATGGCCAAAGAGCCGTCCTGCTTCTTGACCAGCCAAGTCCAGCCCGAGCCGAAGAGGGTGGTGGCGGACTTGGTGAAGGCCTCTTTGAACTTGTCGAAGGAGCCGAAGTGCTTGTTGAGCGCCTGCAGGAGATCCCCGGTCGGGGTCTTGGTCCGCTTGGGAGAAAGGCTCTCCCAGTAGACGCTGTGGTTCCAGAACTGGGCCGCGTTGTTGAAGATGCCGCCGTCCGCCTTCCTTATGATATCCTCCAGGGGCATGTTCTCCCATGAGGTTCCGGCGATGAGCTTGTTCAAGTTGTCGCAATAGGCTTGATGGTGCTTGCCGTAGTGGTACTCCAGGCACTCCTTGGAGAGCTCGGGCGCCAGGGCGTCCAAGGCGTAGGTGAGCTTGGGAAGCGTGTACTTCGCGGTCGATTTTTCTGCGGTCTTTTCCATGAATCGTCCTCCGGGCCGTAAGATTTTTCAGGGCCGGTTTTGATCATACCTCTTTGCGCTCGCGGCAAGCCAGCGGCGGCTGTTTCGTAGTATAATGGGGCTGACGGGACGCCGCCCGTCCCGATCCCGAAAAAAGGAGAAAAGACCATGCCCGCGACCACGACCCGCAAGCATCCGACCACCACCCGCAAGACGACGACCTACGCCCCGACGCCGGCCCAAGCCGCCGCCTATTTTTCCGCCAAGCTCGCCTATGAGACTACCCCGCACCAGTTGAAGAAGGACTGGGACGAGGGCAAGGTCGCCATCCTCGACGTGCGCGATCCGCAGTCCTACGCCGCCGAGCACATCGCGGGCGCCAAAAACGTGCCGCTGCCCGAGCTCGACAAGCACATCGCGACGCTGCCCAAGAACAAGACGCTGGTGACCTACTGCTGGAACATCACCTGCGCCATGGCCCCCAAGGCCGCGCTCACGCTGGCCCAAAAGGGCTTCAACGTGCAGGAGCTCTCCGGCGGCATCGCCGAGTGGAAGGCCAAGTCTTTCCCGACCGAAGGACAGGCCAGCTAAGACTCGAATCCGCATTCTCGTCCGGCCCTCCCCCGTTTGCCGGGGGAGGGCCCGGGCGGGGAGAAAATAAAGGAGATAAAACCGACATGAAAAAATTTTCCATCCTGGCCGCTTCGGCGGCCGCCGTCCTGGCCGCGGCCGCTCTGGCGCCTGCGTCCGCGCGCGCCTTCTTCATTCAGCCCTCGCTTACCCAGCTTTCCGGTTCGCACGGCTACGAGGGCACCGACGCCTCCGTGGACGTGGGCGGAGCCTTTCACCTCATGCCGGCCTTCTCCGAGTACCACTCCGATTTGAGCGGCGGGCAGACCTACAAGACCTACTCCATGCGCGCGGCTTACGACACCGGCCTCTGGGGCGTGGGCCTGACCGGCGGGGCGACCCCGGGCGTTTCCGGCCAGACCTCCAGCTTCAAGCAGAACTTTTACGGCGTGGACGGGACGCTCAGCTTCGGACCGGGCACCGGCAAAGTCTCGCGCCTGCGCCAGTACCAGGCCCAGGGCGCGGCGGGCCTGACCAACATGAGCTCGGCTCCCGAGGGCCTGGCCGGCGTGGACTTGGGCGCCGGGATCATGCACTACGACGAGACCAACGCGAATTTGCACGGTACAGGCCTCTCGCGCATCGGGCAGACCAATCTGCGCGGATCGGCCGGCGCGGCGTTTTTGGACAACATCCTGACTTTGGACATCACCAAGTCGGTCTACAACGGCAGCATCGCCGGCTCCGCGGCCGATCAGGCCCAGATCATCCAGGGCGTCAACGCGGTGGTCCAGGGCTTCCCGGATACATCGGTGAGCCTGAAGCTCGCCATGGGCTTGCTGCCCCTGGTCACGCCGTATATCTCCTACACGCACACTACCTTCAAAAACGGCGCGGGCGCCTCGGGCGCCTACGTGGTCGGCGGCGCGGTCAACCTCCTGATGCTCAACGTCCACGCCTTCTACGAGCGCTACACCCAGGTGGGCGGGCAGAATCAGAACTTCGTGGGCATCGGCGCGGGGCTTAACTTCGGCCTTTGATCCGGAAGGGCGGACATAAAAGAACCGCCGGAGCCGCGGGCGTTTTTCACGCGCCCGCGGCTTCCTTTTTGGGCGCCGCAGCGCTCGTTCTTCTCGGCGCGGCCGCGGCCTACGCGCGGGCGGGCGGGGGCGGCGGCTATTCCGGGGGTTTTGGCGGCGGAGGATTCTCCGGCGGGGGCTTTTCCGGGGGCGGCGGCGGAGGCGGCGGAGGGCTTGGCCTCCTCCTGTATTGGTACATCGCCTTCGTCGCGCAGGACCCGGTCGTCGGCCTGCCGCTGACGCTGGTCATCGGCTACGTCCTTTGGCAGATTTACGGCCGGGCCGACCCGGTGCTGGCGACCACCGGGCAGATGCACCGGGCCATCGCGCAGGGGCAGGACTTCCAGGATCGGCAGGACCTGGAGGCGAGCCTCGCGGCCTTGAAGGCGCGCGACCCCAAGTTCGACGCGGAGGCCTTCTTGAAGCGCGCGCAGGACGCGTTCCTCAAAATCCAGTCGGCCTGGAGCCGGCAGGATCTCTCCCCGGCGAGGCCCTTCGTCTCGGACGGCGTGATGGAGCGCTTTCTCATTCAAATCGGCATGCAGCAGGCCCTGGGCGAGCGCGACGACATGAGCCAGGTCCAGGTCCTGGGCGCGGACATTTTGGAGATGGAGTCGGATCGCTGCTTCGACGCGCTGCACGTGCGTTTTTTGGCCTCGGCCGCGGATCAGATGGTCTCGACGCGGGACGGCCGCCGGATTTCCGGCTCCGCCTCCGCCCAGGAGTTCTCGGAAATCTGGACGTTTTTGCGCCGGCCGGGCGCCAAGACGCTCTCCGGCGCGGGCCTCATCGAGGGCTGCTGCCCCAACTGCGGCGCGCCGCTCTCCCTGGCCGACGCCGGGCGCTGCGAGAGCTGCAAATCGTGGGTCAACTCCGGCGAATACGACTGGGTCCTTTGCGAGATCACGCAGGAGTGCGAGTGGGCTCCGCGCGGCGCCGAGGCGGACATCCCGGGCTTCATGGACCTGGCCGCCAAGGACGCGGCCTTGAACGCGCAATTTTTGGAGGACAGGGCGTCGGTGGCGTTCTGGCGCTGGCAGATGGCGCTCTTCGAGGGCAGGACGGACGCGGCCATGGCCGTGGCCGCTCCGGAGTTTCTCTCCACGCTGGCCGCCGACATCGCGGCCAAAACGGAGAGCTACCGGGAGTCCGCCGTGGGCGCGGTCGAGGTCCGCTGCGTCGAAACCGGCGCGCCTTTCGACCGGGCGCACGTTCTGGTCAAATGGTCCGGCGATCGCTGGACGGGCCGGGGCTCCGGGGCGGCGTTTCAAGAAAACGTCCTCCGGCAGCACGTCTTCATCTTAAAGCGCAAAAGCGGCGTTTTGACCGAGGCGCGCTCCGGGCTTTGCTCCTTGCGCTGCCCCAACTGCGGCGCGCCGCAGACGCAGCGGGACCAAGTCCGGTGCGAATACTGCGGGACGCCGTTTAACGACGGGGCAAGCCACTGGGTCGTCGAGGACGTCCGCCCCATCGGCGAATGGTCTCCGCCGAAAAGCGCCCTGCAAACCCCGGCGGCCCCGGCGGCCGACGACTGGGCCCAGGCCCTCTCTCCCGCCGAGGCGCTGACCGTGGTGGCGCTGGTCGTCTCCGCGAACGGCCGGCAGACGCCGGAAACCGCAAGCATGATGGCGGCCCTGGCCAAGCGCTACGGCATCGCGCCAGAAAAGATTCCGGCGCTTCTGGCCGCGGCGCGGAGCGGGCAGGTGCAAATGCCGGTGCCGCAAAACAGGGAGGAGGCCCGGGCCTGCCTGCGCGGGCTCGCGCGCCTCATCCTCATGGAGGGGCCGGTCACGCGGCCCGAGGTGAAGCTCTTGAACGAGTTCGCGGCCCGCTACGGCTACTCGCGGGCGGACGTGCGGCTCGTTTTCCGCGCCGAGCGGCTCGCCCTCTACCGCCGCGCCAAAGCCGCGCTCCGCTCGTCCGAAGCTTAAGGAGAGCCCGCGGCCTTGACAGGCGCGAGCCAACGGGGCTACAGTTAAAGAACCATGGCCATCATCGATCGCGTTAAATACGACGGACCGGCGGATATTTTAGTCTGGAAGTTCCCGACGCAGGACTTGAGCTGGGGCACGCAGGTCATCGTCAACCAGGCCCAGGAGGCCGTGTTCTTTAAGGGCGGGCAGGCCCAGGACGTGCTGGGCCCCGGCACGCACACGCTCAAAACCGCCAACATCCCTCTCTTGCGCGGGCTCATCGAGGCGCCCTTCGGCGGGAACACGCCCTTTGCCGCGGAGATTTACTTCGTCAACAAGGCGACCCACCTGGACGTCAAGTGGGGCACCAAGACCCCCATTCCCGTCGAGGACCCCAAGTTCAACGTGTTCTTGCCGGTGCGCGCCTTCGGGCAGTTCGGCGTGCAGGTCGCGGACTCGCGCGCCTTCGTGACCCAGCTTTCCGCCACGCTCCCCGAGTTCACCCTGGACGCCCTGGAGGATTATTTCCGCGGCGCGCTTTTGGCCCGGGCCAAGGACTACATCGCGGAGACCATCGTCAACAAGAAGATAAACGTCCTGGAGATTTCCGCGCACCTGGAGGAGATGTCTTCCGCCATGGGCGCCAAGCTCTCCGGAGACTTTTCCGCCTACGGCGTGCGGCTGGTCAACTTCTTCTTGGACTCGGTCGACGTGCCCGCGGACGACGACACGGTCGTGCGCCTGAAAAAGGCCCTGGCCGACCGCGCCGAGTTCGACATCCTGGGCAACGCCTACAACACCAAGCGCACCTTCGACACGCTGGAAAAGGCCGCGGGCAACGAGGGCGGCGGCGCGGGCATCGGCATGGGCCTGGGCGCGGGATTGGGGGCGGGCGCCGGCATCGGCAACTTGATGTCCGGCCTGGTGGGCCAAGCCGCGGCGGGAGCGGGCAAGCCCGCTCCGGCGTCGGCGGGGCTCGTTTGTCCCGCGTGCCGCGCGCAAAACCCGGCCGGCGCGCGCTTTTGCTCCGCCTGCGGCAAGCCCCTGCAGTCGGTCTGCCCCAAGTGCGGCGCTCCGGCCGAAGCCGGCGCTCGTTTTTGCCCCTCGTGCGGGGCTAAAATCGCCTAAGACGCAGGCGGCGTCTTTCCGGGAGGGCGCATGAGATACTACGTCTACGACGACGCGGAAAAAAAGCCCCTGGGGCCCTTCGAGCCCGAGCTCCTGTGGCGCCTGGAGGGTTTTAACCCCGAGACCAAGGTCTGCCCGGAGGGCGCCAAGGCCTGGGCGCCGGCCAAAAGCGTGCCCGAGCTTTCCGGCGTTCTCGCGGCGCCGCGCCCGCGGCCGGCGCCGGCCATTTCCGCCGCAGCGCCGTCTTCCTCCGGCGCGCCGCCCGCAGGCCAGGCCCGCCGCCTGGGCGCGCTTCTCTCGGACGCGCTGTCTCTGGCGGCAAGCCGGCCGACGACCTTCATTGGCATCGTCTTATTGGCGCTCGCGGCGAAGATTCTGCTTGTGCACGCGGGTTCGCTCGTCAGCGGCATCCCGATTGGCAAGCAAGCCCTGACCCAGGCGCTTAAATCCGGGCGCTACGCCGCGGTCGCGGTCCTTATCTCCTGCGGTATGCTAGGCGCGCTCGCCGATTCCATCGGGTACGCCGCCCTGATTCTGGCGCTCGCGGCGCGCGCGCGCGGACAGGCCGCGGACCTGAGGCAGGCCCTGGGCCTGGCGTTGGCCGTCATTGTGCCGCTGCTCCTGGTCGAGCTCCAGGTGCTGGGGTGGATTGTTCTGGGCACCGTCCTGCTCTTAATTCCCGGCATCATTTGGGCCATCCGCTACATGCTCGCGCACCTCGCGGTCCTGCTGGAGGGCCGCCGCGGCGGCGAAGCGCTCGCGCGCAGCAAGGAGATCATGCTCGCCCATGTGGGCAAGGTAGTCGGCAACACCGCGGTCGCGGGCCTGGCGGCCTTCGCCGCAGTCGTTTTGGGCAAGGTCGTCCTGGCGGTGCCCTTGGCGCTTTTTCTGCGCGCGCTTCCCGCGCCCATGCAGGCGTGGGCCTTGACGCCCGCCGGCTTCGTGCTCGCCTTTCCCGCGGCGCTGGTTAAAATCTGGACCGCCGCCGTCTTCGTGCTTCTCTATCTGGACTTGGCCGCCCTGCACCCTCTTACGGCCTCGGCCAATTAATTAAAGAGAAAGGTCCGGCTCTAAATCGAGCCGGACCTTTCTATCCGAGCGGAAGGTTTGACGCCTAACGCAGCGGAGCGGGAATTTTAGACTTCTCGTCGTTTAAGAACTCGCTCCACTTGCGGGCCGCGCGGTTTTTCCACGAGCCTTTGTGGTAGGCGTAGGAGGCCAACAGAGGCAGCGCCATGGTGGCTTCGGAATAGACCATTTGCTCATGGACGGTGTCCACCTTGCCCCAGGAGCAGGCCTCGCGCAGCGTGGAGCCGGAGAGAGCGCCGTCGCGCTCGTCCGCGACCGTGATCTGCACGGCGTACTTGTGCATCTTGGTCTCAAGCCCGATCATCTCCGGGCCGACCGTGATGTCCTGGGCGAAGTTCTTGGGAACGCCGCCGCCGATCATCAAAAGGCCGGTCTCCTTGGCGTGGAGCTTGACGCGGACCAACTCCAGGAAGTCCTTGGCCGAATCGATGGAGGCGTGCTCCTCGGGGTTGTGCCACTGGTGGTGCAGGAGGCCAAAGCCCGCCGAGCAGTCGGAGAAGGCTGGCACGAAGATGGGCACGCTCTTCTGGTAGGCCGCGAGGACGACCGAGTCCTTGACCTTGCAGTTCTTGACTAGGTGCTTACCCATCTCCTCGATGAACTCGCGCGAGGAGTACGGCCGGGGCTTTAGGGTCCCGGCGATTTCGGAGAGGGTCGAGTCGCAGAGGCCCAACTCGTCCTCGTCGATGAAGGTGTCGTAGATGCGGTCGACGCGCAACGCGCGCATCTGCTTGTCGTCCACCCACTTGCTTCCCTTATAGTGCTTGAATCCCAGGGCCTCGAAGAAGTCCTGGTCCACGATGTTGGCGCCGGTCGAGACGATGGCGTCGACCATGTTGTGGGAGACCATGTCGAAGACGATTTTCTTCAAGCCCGCGGAGAACAAGGAACCGGCCAGGCAGAGAATGACGCCGCAGTCCTTGTCGGCGAGCATTTGATCGTAGATGGCGGCGGCGCGGGCGAGGTCCCTGGCCGAGAAAGCCATCTTGGACATCGCCTCCACCATCGCCACGGCGTTATGCTTCGTTATGTCGAAGTGAACGATGGGTTCCTTCAACACATCCGTCTTTTTGAGTCCCATGTGTACCCCTTGCTTTTTTGTTTTTGATCCGACGACAGCAAAATATTTTATAACATTGACGGAAGATTCACAATTTTTCCCGACTAAAAAATGAAAAAAATTTCCGCCGCCGCCGCGCTCTGCGCGCTCTTGGGCGCCTCCGCATGCGCGTACTACACGCCGCGCAACCCGCACTATCATCCGGGCGGCGGAAGAAAATCGGCCGCGCCCCAAGAAAAAAAGGAGAAAACCGCGTCCACGTCCGAACCCGCGCCGGCCAAGCCCGCGCCGGACGTGCTGGGCCCCGGCGCCTGGACGCCCGCGGCGCGCCGCGCGATTGACCGCCTCATCGCGGAGAAAGGATTTTCCAGCAAAAGCTACGACGCGCAGAAGCCTCCCGTCGCCGTCTTGTCCTGGGAGGGCGTCTACTTCGTCCACGACGCGGCCGCGGAGGTCTTCGATCAGATGGTCTTGTCCGCGCGCTTTAAGTTCGGCCCGGATTTCTGGCGCCTCATTCCCGTGGCCTACGGCCGGCAGAAAATCTTCGCGGCCTACCAGCAGTTCTCGATTTTGCCGCAGAACATCTGGGAGGACGAGCCCGCCTACCTGCAGTTCCGCAAGTATTTCGTGCAGTCCTACCAGAATCAATGCCAGGACGAGAGTTGGTCCAAGTGCCGCGCCTACCTGGCGCAGCTCTTCGCGGGCTTCACGCCCGAGGAGGCCCGGCAGTACGCCGCCGCGGTCATCAATTCGCAGCTTGAGCGCCCGCTGGGCCGCGAGGCGTTCGCCGCCGGTCCGCAGGACTCAAGCCCCGCGGAAATTCAAGAGGGCCTGCGCGTCGTGCCCGAGGTCCAAGGGTTGGTCTCGGCGCTGCTCCAGGCAGGCTTCGACGTCTGGGTCATCGACCAGGACCCGCAGCCCGTGCTGGAGGCCGAGACCGCGTCCGCCGGCGTGCCCGCCGCGCGCGTGGCGGGCATCCGCGTCAAGGTGGTCAAGGACGTCATGACCGGAGACATCCAGGGCGACGTGCCCGCGCGTGGGGCCAAGACCGCGGCCGTCGTCGCGGCTCTTGGCCGCGCGCCGGACCTGGTCGTGGGCGCGTCCTCCGACGATGCGGCCCTGCTCGGCTACGGCAAGGGCGTGCGCGTGCTCATCGACCACGGCGACAAAAAATTAGACGCCAAGGCGCGCCGCAAGGGCTGGCTGGTACAGCCCGCGTTCGGCCGCTGAAATTTTTTATATGATGGGGCCATGAACAGACTGCAAGGGAAGGTTTGCCTCATCACCGGCGCCGGCTCGGGCATGGGACGCGCCGCCGCTCTGCGCTTTTGCGCCGAGGGCGCCAAGGTTTTCGCGTGCGACTGGAAGAAAGACGCCCTGGAGGAAACGGCCAAGCTCGCGCGCCAGGCCCGCGGGGACATTGCGGTTTTGGCCGGGGACGTGTCCAAGGAGGCCGACGTGAGCCGCGCGGTCGAAGCCGCGGTCAAGTCATTCGGCGCGCTGCACGTGCTCTACAACAACGCAGGAATTTTTCCGGATGACGACCACTCGGTGGTGGACACGGACGAGAAGGTCTGGGACAAGGTCTACGCCGTCAACGTCAAGGGCGTCTACCTGATGTGCAAGCACGCCATCCCCGAAATCATCAAGGCCGGCGGCGGCGCGGTCATCAACGTGGCCTCCTTCGTGGCGCTGGTGGGCTGCAGCGTGCCCCAGGACGCCTACACCGCGTCCAAAGGGGCGGTCATCGCCTTGACCAAGTCCTTGGCCGTGCAGTTCGGCCCCAAGGGCGTGCGCGCCAACGCTATTTGCCCCGGGCCCATCGAGACGCCGCTGTTGATGGACTGGCTCTTGAAGGAGCCCAAGGAAAAAGCCAAGCGCATCAGCCGCATCCCCATGGGGCGCTTTGGAAAGTCCGAGGACATCGTGAACCTGGCGCTCTACCTGGCCTCGGACGAGTCGGCGTGGACCAACGGCGCGGCTTTGGTGGCCGACGGCGGCATCACCGCCAACTATTTCTGATGGCCCCGGCCAAGGCGGAGAAAAAAACCGCGGCCAAGGCGGCCGCGCCCAAGACGGCCGCGGCGGAACAAATTTCGAGCGCCGGGCATTGGATCGACGGCAAGGAAGTTCCGTCCGCAACGGGGCAGACCATGCCGGTCATCAACCCCGCCACCGGCCGGGCGATGGCGCAGGCCGCGCGCGGCGGCCCGGAAGACGCGGACCGCGCGGTCCAGGCGGCCGAGCAAGCCCTGCAAGGCCCCTGGTCCAAGTTCTCGCCCCGGCAGCGCGCCCGCGCGCTCTTTGAGGTCGCGCGCCTTATCCGCGCCAACATCGAGCCTTTGGCGCTGCTCGAATCCCGGAACGCGGGCAAGCCCATCGGCGAAGCGCGCGGCGAAGTCGAAGCCGCGGCCGGATGCTTCGAGTATTATGCGGGCGCGGTGTCCAAATTTTTCGGCGAAACAATCCCCGTGGGCGCCGCAGGACTGGATTTTACGCTTAAAGAGCCCGTGGGCGTGTGCGCGCTTATCGTGCCCTGGAACTATCCGCTGGTCATCGCGTCGTGGAAGCTGGCTCCCGCCTTGGCCTGCGCCAACGCGGTGGTCTTAAAGCCCGCGGAGGCCACGCCCCTGACCGCTCTTTTCCTGGCCAAGCTCTGCGCCGAGGCGGGAATCCCCGAGGGCGTCGTCAACGTGGTGACCGGCTTTGGCCCGGAGGCCGGGGAACCCCTGGTCAAGCACCCGCTGGTGCGAAAAATTTCCTTCACGGGTTCCACCGCCGTGGGCAAGCGCTTGATGGCTTTGGCCGCGCCGGGCTTAAAGCGCGTGTCCTTGGAGCTGGGGGGAAAATCGCCCAGCCTGATTTTCGCCGACGCGGACTTGGACCGCTGCGCCCAAGACGCGGCCGGCGCGGTGTTCTCCAACGCCGGGCAGGACTGCTGCGCTCGCTCGCGCGCTTTGGTGCAGGAAAAAGTCTACGAGCGCTTCGTGGAAAAGGTCGCGGCCTGCGCCAAGAAGCTGCGCGTGGGCGACCCGCAGGACCCCAAGACCGAGATGGGGCCGCTGATTTCAAAAAAGCAGAAAGAGCGCGTGCTGGGCTACGTCGCGGCGGGAACCGAGGAAGGCGCGGACCTGGTCTGCGGCGGCGACGCGCCCGACCTGGGCGGCGGGTTTTTCGTCACGCCCGCGGTGTTCGCGGCCGTGGAGCCCCGCATGCGCGTCTTTAAGGAAGAAATTTTCGGGCCCGTCTTGTGCGCCACGCCGTTTAAGACCGAGGACGAGGCCGTGGCCCTGGCCAACGGCACGGAGTACGGGCTCTCCGGCTCCATTTGGACCCGCGACGTGGGCCGCGCCATTCGCCTCTCGCGCCGGGTGCAAAGCGGCGTCTTGAGCGTCAACTCCTCATCAAGCGTGCACATCGAGGCGCCCTTCGGGGGATACAAGTCCTCGGGCGTGGGCCGCGAGCTGGGCATGAAGGCGCTTGAACTCTACAGCGAAGTCAAGAACGTCTTTATCTCCGATCGCTGAGCGCTAAACGCGCGCGGCCTCGCGGTAGAGCGCGCGGGCGTTCGCCGTGGTTTCGCGCGCCACGTCCTCCAGGCTCCGGCCGAAAATCTCCGCCACCTTGGCCGCGATCTCGGGAATGGCCGCGGGCTCGTTGCGCTTGCCGCGGGAGCTCTGCGGCGGCAGGTACGGGCTGTCGGTCTCAAGCACCAGGCGGGAGAGCCCCGCGGCGCCAAGGGCCGCGCGCAGGGAGCCGTTCTTGGGATAGGTCACGGGCCCGTCCACTCCCAGCGCGAAGCCGCGTTCTATAAGGAAGAGCGCGTCGTCCTCCCCGCCCGAAAAGCAGTGAATGACGCCCCAGAAGCGGAACTCCGCGGGCGGATGGGGGCAGAGCTCGCCCACGACGCCGCGCAGATCCTCGTAGGCGCCGCGGCAGTGGATGACCGCGGGCTTGCCCCAGGAAAGGCTCGCCGCCAAAAGCGCGCCAAAGGCCGCGCGCTGGACTTCCTTAGGCGTGTCGGTCTTGACGTAGTCAAGGCCAATCTCGCCTACGGCCGCTACCTCGGGCAGCTTTGCCTTGGCCGCGAGCGATTCGAGCAGGGCCGGCGTGAACTGGCCCGCGTAATAAGGATGCAGACCCAAGGCGCACCGGATCTGGAGTGGCCGGGCCCGGCTTAACGCCAGGGCGCCCGGCCACTCTGCGGGAGCGTCTGCAATCTCGGCGATGTTTATAACGCCGGCGGCGCGCGCCCGCTCCAACACGGTCTCCCGGTCGGTTTCGAACACGCCGTCGCCCAGATGGGCGTGCGTGTCGAAAAACTCAAGCACCCGGACGGCTTACCGGGCGAAGTACTTCCAACGCCGGAGCGAATGCTCCTTTTCCTGGGCCTGGCCCAAGAGGTGCTCCTCCACCTGCCCCCAGCGGTCGTCGTCGTGGTCGGCGCGCGTGAGGCTCAGCCATGCCTGTTCACCCCGCGAGGGGCCGGTCGGCTGCTGAAATTGAGGTTCAAACGACGGTCCGGCCGCGGGCCTAAACAAGAGAGTCTTCAACTTGAGGGTCTTGGGCTTGGCGGCTTTGCGGACGGCTTTTTTCAAGGCGGGCTTACGCGCACGTTTTGCGATCATCGTCGATAGTCCTCCATGCAAGAAGTCAATGCTTTCCAACAGGTGAAGTATAGCCCCCAAGTCGAAAATTTTCAAGGGGAAAAAATCTCTTCCTTTATATAGGGTCGTGCAAGGCCGGATCTCCGCAGAAGCAAAACGCGCCCGCCGCGGCGAGCGCGTCGAAATTATTGCGTGTTCGTGCGGCGGCTGCGTCGGAGAAAATAATTTTTAAAAAACGCTTGACATTCGCGCGGAGTTGTGTTAAGATTCTTGAGCTCGGGGCGAAAGCCCGCGGGCCACAAGAAGTACAAAGTAGCCGCTGCCTCTTGCGCAGCATGCAAGGGGTGGTGGGACTTTTCGCTCTTTGAAAATTGTTTTGCGAGCCAATAAGCGCTCCAGAGCTGAGAAAAACTTCGGTTTTTTTCAGAACGGAGCGCTAAGGAATTAAGTCGGTGTGCGCCGGACGTTCGACCTTGAGCGTCCGGCACAAAAGTGAGAAGAGCGATCTTCTCCATTTGGGAAAAGCGGAAGTATCCGGTCCTTAGCCGGAGAAAACGCCCAGCCCCTTTAATGGAGAGTTTGATCCTGGCTCAGAATTAACGCTGGCAGAGTGCATAACACATGCAAGTCGAGCGGAGCTTGCAGAGTATCGTAAGCTTAGCGGCAGACGAGTGAGTAACACGTAAGCAACCTGCCCTTGAAAGGCGAACAACCAGCCGAAAGGTTGGCTAATACGCCGTATAATCCGGGAAAGGCATCTTTTCTGGATGAGAGGCCCGCAA
>Ga0307372_10000773_pt1 | contig 55815 bp, 45 predicted proteins | sample OX1MG_FD_202533 | JGI IMG/M metagenome (GOLD analysis project Ga0307372, IMG submission 202533) | Soil microbial communities from Risofladan, Vaasa, Finland - OX-1 | ecosystem: Environmental > Terrestrial > Soil > Coastal area > Acid sulfate soil | place: Finland: Risofladan, Vaasa | collected...
GACATCAGAATCGCAAACGCGACGGACATCCAGGCTGGCTGGTTCTTTGGCGCGGCTGGACCAAACTTCAATCAATGCTCGACGGATACTCCGCCGCCAAACGGAAAAAATGTGGTAAAACTTAAGGGCTTACGCCCTCGTAGTTCTCCAAGAGGCCAGGGGCTTGTCCCCTGGAGTTTCACGCTCGCATCTACACACGCAGGCCCCTGATTACCTGTCTTTCCGCGTGTCGCCCCGCAGGCCGCCTTCGGCGGCCTGCGGGGCGACACGAACGGTGGGGGTGCGGCCGCATTCGATTTAGAAACCAACGTGAAACTCCAGGGGGCAAGCCCCTGGCCTCTTACGAAGAGACCGGGATTGCCCGACACTACCGTTTCACCGCCGCCCGGCTTGCGATATTTTTTCATGGGGCGATCTTCGCAGTGGGGTCGGTGGGCGGACGCGGACTAAAGTCCACGCTACGGGGTGCCCACCGTACGAAGGTCGCCCGGCGAAAGCGGAAACCCGCGCAACACTTCCCTGGCCGTGCGTCTTGATTATGCAGCCCCACCCCGCCTGCCCGCCCGTGGAGTGCGCCGACTGGATCGCCCAACAACAAGGCGAGCCGGCCGGCCACGCGGAAACGTGCCGGCGGCATGTGGCCGAGTCGCTGCGATCGCTCGCCTGTACGCGACGGGCCCAGGTGCGCGGCCGCGCCGCGCCGCGGGGCGAGGGCGAGTTGGAGGGTTACGCGATGCGGCTCTGGACGTGCTTCGAGTATCATTGGCGGCGTCAGGCACGAAAGGCATTGCACTTTGCCACGGTGAAACCGGGGGATCGTGCGAATTGCAAGGCAAGCGAGCTCGGCGTTTGCCGACCATGAGACATTTTGCCACGGGAAATCGGTGGCGGGTGGCAGAGCCTAGGCTCTGCCCCAGCCACCGCCAGCGTGAATAGGTCATTCTCGACCGCGTGAAGTATCGTGCCGACTTGGCATGGCATGTGCATTCCACAACGCGTGGCGGACTATTGCCCTATCTTCTTCCCAACCGACTTGATTCTCGACGATTCTCGACCAACCGAGCGAGCAGACCATGATTGACGTCGCTTTCGTCTTGTTTACGATCGTTTTCTTCGGCGTCTCGCTCGTCTACGTTCGCGGCTGCGACCGCCTTTGAAAGAGGAAACTTCCATGAACATCGAATACCTCGTTGGCATTGTTCTCTCCCTGCTGCTGGCCGGATACTTGCTCTTCGCTTTGCTGCGTCCCGAGCGATTCTAGAGCTTGAAGGGAATGCGCATGACGATCAACGGCTGGTTGCAAATACTCGTTTACTCGCTGGCGATCCTGGGCCTCACCAAACCGCTCGGACTTTTCATGTTCGGCGTGTTCGAGGGTCCGCGGCGACCACTCGAGCGGTGGTTCGGTCCTCTCGAACGGGCCCTCTACCGCTTGTCGGGCGTCGATCCAACCCAAGAGCAGTCGTGGGGACGGTATGCCTCGGCGTTGCTTTGGTTCAGCTTGTCAGGCGTCGTCGTGACGTACGGCATTCAGCGGCTGCAGCATGTGCTTCCGCTGAACCCGGAAAAGCTCGCGCCGGTAAGCGAGCACTTGTCGTTCAACACGGCGGCCAGCTTCACGACCAATACGAACTGGCAATCGTATGCCGGCGAGGCGACCATGAGCTATCTGACGCAGATGGCCGGCCTGGCCTGGCACAACTTCACATCCGCGGCGGCGGGTATCGGCGTGGCCTTGGTCATCGCCCGTGGCCTAACGCGCCGCTTGAGCCCCGACCAGCCCAGGACGGTCGGGAATTTCTGGGTCGATGTCGTACGCTCGATCGTCTACCTGCTCATGCCCATCTGCCTGCTGTGCGCCCTGTTGCTGGTCGCACAGGGACTGATCCAGAATTTCTCGCCCTACATCGAAGCCACCACGTTGGAGGGGGCGAAACAAACGCTTCCCATGGGTCCCGTGGCGTCCCAGGAAGCCATCAAGGAGCTCGGCACCAACGGCGGCGGTTTCTTCAACGCCAATAGCGCCCATCCGTACGAGAACCCAACACCCTTGACGAACCTGCTCGAGATGCTGTTGATTTTCGCCATCCCCGCCGGTCTGACGTACACCTACGGGCGTATGGCCGGCGACCAGCGACAAGGTTGGGCGATTTTCGCCGCGATGGCGGTGCTCTTTTTCGCCGGCGTCGGCGTGGCTTACTGGGCGGAGGCCGGCGGCAACCCCGTCGTGGCGCGGTTCGACGTCGATCAGGGCCCAATCGATCAGGGCCAAGGCAACATGGAAGGCAAGGAGGTGCGATTCGGCGTCGCCAACTCGGCGCTCTTCGCGACCGTGACCACCGACGCCTCCTGTGGCGCGGTGAACTCCATGCACGACAGTTTCACGCCCCTGGGCGGGCTGGTGCCGCTGCTGAACATCCAACTGGGCGAGGTGATCTTCGGCGGCGTCGGCGCCGGATTATACGGCATGCTGGTGTTCGTGCTGCTTTCGGTCTTCATCGCCGGCCTGATGGTCGGGCGCACGCCCGAGTACCTGGGCAAGAAGATCGAAGCCCGCGAAATCAAGCTGGCCATGCTTTACGCCTTGATCTTCCCGCTCTTGATTCTCGTGATGTCGGCCTGGTCGGCGGTGGCGCCCCAGGCGCTTTCGTCGCTGAATAACGCCGGACCGCACGGGCTGAGTGAAATCCTGTACGCCTACTCGAGCTGCGCCGGAAACAACGGCTCGGCGTTCGCCGGGCTCAACGCGAACACTCCCTGGTGGAACACGACGCTGGGTTTCAACGTCTTGGCGGGACGGTTCTTGATGATCATTCCCGCACTGGCGATCGGCGGTTCGATGGTGGGCAAGAAAACAGTGCCGGCGGGGCCAGGCACGTTCCCGACCACCGGGCCGCTGTTCACGCTGCTGTTGATCGGCGTGGTGCTGATCGTCGGCGCGCTGACGTTCCTTCCCGCGCTCTGCCTGGGTCCGATCGTCGAACACTTCCTGGCGCAGTCCGGCACCTTGTATTGATCCAGAATCGAAAATTCAAATGGGTGGTCCCAAGCTCAAAGAACTATCGCTTTTCAACGCGGCGATCCTCAAACAGGCCGTTTGGGCCAGCGTGCTCAAGCTCACCCCTTGGCATCTCTGGCGCAATCCGGTGATGTTCGTCGTCGAGGTCGGAAGCGTTCTGACCACGATCCTTTGGGGGCGCGACGTCGTATGGCCCACGAGCACCGCGGCGCCGCTCTGGTTCACGGGCTCGGTTTGCATTTGGCTCTGGATCACGGTCCTGTTCGCCAACTTCGCCGAGGCGGTGGCCGAAGGCCGCGGCAAGGCCCAGGCGGCCACGTTGCGCAAGATGCGCCAAGAGACGACCGCGCGTCGATTGATCCATGGCCGCGAAGAGCAAGTCGCCGCCTCGGCCCTGCGCAAGGGCGATCGCGTGGTGGTCGAGGCGGGCGAGTTGATTCCCGGCGATGGCGAGGTGAGCGAGGGGATCGCCTCGGTCGACGAATCGGCGATCACCGGCGAGTCGGCCCCGGTGATCCGCGAGAGCGGCGGCGACCGCTCGGCGGTGACCGGCGGCACCAAGGTGCTCTCCGACCGGATCGTGGTGGTCATCACCGCCAATCCGGGTGAATCGTTCCTCGACCGCATGATCGGCCTGGTCGAAGGCGCGTCGCGGCAAAAGACGCCCAATGAGATCTCGCTGCACATCCTGCTGTGCGGCTTGACTTTGGTCTTTCTGTTCGCCTGCGCGACGCTCGTGCCGTTGGCCCTCTATTCGGGCATGGAACATGTCTCGGCCACGATCATCGTGGCGCTTTTGGTCTGCTTGATTCCGACCACGATCGGCGGCCTGCTCTCGGCGATCGGCATCGCCGGCATGGACCGCCTGGTCCGCAAAAACGTACTGGCGATGAGCGGCCGCGCGATCGAGGCGGCCGGCGACGTCGACGTGCTGCTGTTGGACAAGACCGGCACGATCACCGTCGGCAGCCGGATGGCGACCGCCTTTCACCCGGTCAACGGCGCGCGGCTGGCCGACGTGGCGGAAGCGGCCTATCTGGCCAGCCTGGCCGACGAGACCCCCGAGGGACGCTCGATCGTCACGCTGGTCAGGGAGACGTTTCCTCAACAGGCGACCGGCGTGGACGTCACGCGGACGAAGAGTATTCCGTTCAGCGCGCACACGCGGATGAGCGGTTGCGATTTCAACGGCCGGAGTCTCCGCAAGGGGGCCGTCGACGCCGTGGCCCAGTACGTCAAGGGTCTCGGCGGAGACGTGCCCGACGAGCTGACCAGGCTGGCCGAGCGAATCGGCGACGAGGGCGCCACGCCCCTGGCGGTGTCGAGCGGCAACCGTGTGCTGGGCGTGGTGCAATTGAGCGACGTCGTGAAGATGGGCATTCATGAGCGCTTCGCGCGGTTCCGGGCGATGGGCATTCGCACGGTGATGATCACGGGTGACAACCCGCGCACGGCGGCGGCCATCGCCCGCGAGGCCGGCGTCGACGACTTCCTGGCCGAGGCCACGCCCGAGGCCAAGATGCGCTTGATCCGTGATGAGCAGGCCAAGGGAAAGCTGGTGGCCATGACCGGCGACGGCACGAACGACGCACCGGCGCTGGCCCAGGCCGACGTGGGGATGGCGATGAACACGGGCACACAAGCGGCCAAGGAGGCGGGCAACATGATCGACCTCGACTCCGACCCCACGAAATTGCTCGAAGTCGTCGAGATCGGCAAGCAACTGCTGATGACCCGCGGCGCGTTGACGACCTTTTCGATCGCCAACGACGTGGCCAAGTATTTCGCCATCCTGCCGGCGATGTTCATGCGCGTCTTTCCGGAGATCGCTCCCTTGAACGTGATGGGCCTGGCGACTCCGGAAAGCGCCATTCTCGCGGCCGTGATCTTCAACGCGATCATCATCGTGTTCCTGATACCGCTGGCGCTGAAGGGCGTGGCCTACCGGCCGCTCGGCGCCGCGACCTTGCTGCGGCGTTCGCTCTTGATTTACGGCGTCGGCGGCGTGATCGCGCCCTTCATCGGCATCAAGCTGATCGACATGGTTTTGCAACTCGTGACGACTAACCTCTAACCTCTATACTTCACGCGGTGGACAATGATGGCCCATGAATTCCTGATCGCGGTTCGCATGACGATCGTGACGATCGTCCTGACGGGCCTGATTTATCCCGCGGTCGTGACGGGCCTGGCCCAGGTACTGTTCCCCGACCAAGCCAACGGCAGCCTCATCAAGGACGAATCGGGCCAGGTCGTTGGATCGTCGTTGATCGGCCAGCCGTTTTCGCGGCCCGAATACTTCTGGCCGCGGCCGTCGGCGGCCGGATCGGGTTACGACGGCAAGTCGTCCGGCGGTTCAAACCTCGGCGCCACGTCGCGGAAGCTCTACGATCGGATCCAGGCCGACGTCGAGCGCCTGCGAAACGAGAACCCCGCCGCGCAAGGCCCCCTACCGGGCGACCTCGTGACCGCCTCGGCCAGCGGACTCGACCCGCACATCACTCCGGCCGCGGCCCGTTGGCAGGTTCCGCGCGTGGCCAAGGCGCGAGGCGTCGACGCGGAACGTGTCCGGAAAGCCGTGGAAGCCCATGTTCAGGGCCGGTCGTTGGGCTTCGTGGGCGAAGCGCGAGTCAATGTGCTCGAATTGAACCTGGCGCTCGACAAGCAATTCGGCAAACGCCATTGATGGAGTTCTCCGGCCTCCCGCCGGGCCGGACGAACGGCCCCACGGTCCCGGCGGGCGGCTTGCGTCGTCCTGCCGGGCCTGGGGTTTTATTATACTTCACATGGCTGAGAATGAGACATTTTGCCACGAGAAAGTGGTGGCTGGTGGCAGAGCCTAAGCGATGCCCCGGCTCGATCGCGACCGGGGCATCGCTTAGGCTCTGCCCCAGCCACCGTGAAGTATATCATCGATGAGTGAAGTTTCCGCATGACGACCGAACGCCCACGTCCCGAAGACTTCCTCGAGCTGGTCGAGCGCGCCAAGCGCGGGCGGCTGAAGCTCTACATCGGATTCGCGGCGGGCGTGGGCAAGACGTACCGCATGCTTGAGGAAGCCCACGCGCTGCGGAAGCGCGGCGTCGACGTGGTGATCGGCCTCGTCGAGACGCACGGGCGGGCTGAAACCGCGACGCTGCTCGACGGACTGGAAATCGTGCCCACGCGGCGCGTCGGATACCGCGGCCTGGCGGTCGAGGAAATGGATCTCGACGCCGTACTGGCCCGCCGCGCCCAGGTGGCGATCGTCGATGAAATCGCCCACACCAATGCTCCCAACAGCCGGCACCCCAAGCGATATCAGGATGTGCTGGCCATCCTGGACGCGGGGATCAACGTGATCTGCGCCTTCAATGTCCAGCACCTGGAAAGCCTGAAGGACGTCGTCGAGCGGGTTACCGGCGTGGTGATCCGCGAAACCGTGCCCGACACGTTCTTGAAACAGGCCGACCAAATCGTGAACATCGACCTCGACGTGGACGATCTGCTCGACCGGCTCCGGGCCGGTAAGATTTACGCTCCCGAGAAGGTGGCCTGGGCGCTCGACCACTTCTTCAAACCGAACCACCTGCTTTCGCTGCGCGAACTGGCCCTGCGCGAGGTCGCGGAAACGGTCGAACGGGCCGTTTCGGGGCTCGTGACCTCGCGCGACGCCGATCACAACCCGCGGCCCAACGCGCGTGTCATGGTTTGCGTCGCCTCATCGAGTCCGCATGCCCAGGTGTTGTTGCGCCGCGGCTCGCGCTTCGCGGGACGCCTCAACACCGATTGGTACGTGGTCTACGTCGAGACGCCGCGCGAGGCGCCGACGTTGATCGACTCCGAGGCCCAGCGGCGGCTGTTGGCCACGATCGACAAGGCCCGCGAACTGGGGGCCGAGGTCGTCAAGCTCCGCTCGCGCGACCCGGTGTCGGCGCTGTTGGATTTCGCCCGCGGCAACGGCGTGGGCTATATCATGATCGGCCGCGGCCGGCAGCCCTGGTGGCGGCGGCTGCTGCGGTCGTCGGCGATGGATCGCTTCGTTCACGAAGCCGAGGGCTTCGACGTACACATCGTTTCGTTTCCCGACGAGGAGCGCCACCCATGAGTCTGCGCGGCAAGCTGCTCTTGGCCTTGGCCCCCTTGGGGCTGGCGCTAGTCGTCGTGGGCGCGGTGGCGGTGCGCTCCGTATCGCGCCTGGGCGGACAGACTCAGCTCATTCTCAAAGACAATTACCAAAGCGTGCTCGCCGCGCAGCGCATGAAGGAATCGGTCGAGCGGATCGACAGCGCCGCGCTGTTCCTGCTGGCTGGACACCGGAAAAAGGCCCGCGCGCAGCTCGAAAACCAGCGCCCCGCCTTCGAGAAACAACTGGAGGTCCAGGAAGGGAACATCACGGAGGCCGGTGAGGACGCCGCCACCAGGCGACTGCGGAAGGCCTGGACCGATTATCAGCGCGAGCTGGAGGCCTTTCTCGCACTGGACGACGACGGCCGGCTGAAGCAGACGTATTTCGACCGGCTGGAAGGGGCTTTCATCGCGGTCAAGAACAGCGCCGACGCGATCCTGACTCTGAATCAGGACGCGATGCACCGCAAGAGCAAGGAAGCCCACGACCTGGCGAAAAACACGAGCGCTGCGATGCTGGCCACCGCCGCCGCGGCCTTGCTCGCCGGCGTCGTCATTTCGACCTTGTTCACCCGTCGGCTGCTGCGGCCGTTGGGCGTGCTCACCCAGGCCGTCGAGCGGCTGGGCGAGGGCGACTTCCAAGCCCGCGCCAACATCGTAGGCCGGGACGAGATCGCGCTTTTGGCCCAGCGCTTCAACACCATGGCCGATCACCTGCTCGAATACCGCGGCAGCTCACTGGGTGAGCTGCTCTTGGCGCAACGCGCCGCGCAGGCCGCCATCGACAGCATCCCCGACCCGACCTTGATCTACACGGCCGATCGCGCCGTCTTGAACCGCAACCACGCCGCGGAAGCGCTCTATGCCCACGGCGGCGGCCAGGTCACCGGCGAGCTGGCCCCCGAGGTGGCGCCCAGGCTCCAGCCCGTGCTTCAGCGGGTTGTGGAACATGTCTTGCAGGGCAAGGGCGCCTACGTCCCCAAGAGCTTCGACGAGGCCGTTTCGTTGGTGCTGGGCGACGGCGAACGTTGTTTGTTGCCGCGGGCCACGCCGGTGTACGAGGCCAGCGGCCGGGTGTCCGGCGTCACCGTGATCCTGCAAGACGTCACCAGGCTGCGGCGCTTCGACGAACTCAAGAACGACCTGGTGGCCACGGTGGCGCACGAGTTCCGCACGCCGCTGACGTCGTTGCGGATGGCGGTTCATCTTTGCGCCGAGGGCGCGGCGGGCGAGGTCAACGAGAAACAAGCCGACCTGTTGCACGCCGCCCGCGAGGACTGTGCCCGGCTGCAAACCATCGTCGACGAGTTGTTGGACCTGGCCCGCATTCAGTCGGGGCGGATCGAGGTCGACCGCCGACCGACGCGGGCCGCGGAGCTTATCGCCGCGGCCATCCAGGCCGAGCGGCCGGCGGCCGAACGCCGGGGGGTGCGGCTTGAGGACGACACGTTCGACGACGCGGGCGAAGTTCTGGCCGACCCCGACCGGTCGCGGCTGGTTTTGTCGAACCTCTTGACCAACGCCATTCGCCACAGCCCCACCGGCAGCTTGGTGACGGTGCGGGCACGGCCCGACGGCAACGCACTGCGGTTCGAGGTGCGCGACGGGGGATCGGGGATCGCCAAAGAGTACCAGCAGGCGATTTTCGAGAAGTTCTTTCGGCTGCCCGGCGTCAATTCGGGAGGTGCCGGTTTGGGGTTGTTCATCGCCAAGGAGATCGTCGAGGCCCACGGCGGCCGGATCGGCGTCGAAAGCACGCCCGGTCAAGGAAGCACGTTCTGGTTCACGCTGCCGAAGGTGGAGATGACCGTATGATGCGGCTCAGACCAGGCGTGTTGACCCGGGAAGGGCTTCGGCCGTAGGATGGGATTAGTGGATTAGTGGCACAGCGCGCACTTTGGACAGGGATGGAGCGATGAAACTCACGTTGACGATGTTGCTGGTCGTGGCCGCGGTGTCGGCGGCCTTTGTGCCCGCCACCGGCGACGCGCAGTTTTATGGCTACCCATCGCGCGTCCGCAACCGGGTAGTGCTGGGCGGGCCACTGGGCCCGGCGCCGCTCGACCCCTACAGCGTGAGCGCCTACTTCGGCTGGCTCCCCTCACCGATCGTCGCCCGACAAACCGTCGGTCACCAGATCATCTCCACCGGGCCCAACGGCTACGTTTACCGCCCGGTCTATGCGGACGAGTTGGATCAGCCGCCGCAAGCCGCCGCCATGCCGGCGACGTCAACTTCGTTCGTGTCGCGGCATGCCGCGATGGCCGCCGATTCACCCCCGCCCGCCGATTTGCCCGTGCCCTGGCGTCCGGCCGTGGCGCCGCCCGGCAAGCAAGGAGACGAGGCGTTCGCCGCGGCGCTGGCCGATATGCGGATCGGCGAATACCAATTGGCGCTCGATGCCTTGCAGGCGATCCTCGACCGCGATGCCAAGCGGGGCGACGCCGAGTTGCTCGCCGCGCAGGCCCTCTTCGCGCTGGCCGATTACCCGCGCGCCGTCGCGGCGCTGGGCCGGGCGGTGGAGTTGTCGCCACCGCATGAGTGGGACCGCTACGTGGCCGATTACCGTCGCTACTTTCCGTCGTCGTTGCAATACATCGTGCGGCTGCGTCGCTTGGAACGATACGTCGACGATCAGCCCGACGACCCCAGCGGTCCCTTGCTGCTGGGCTACCACTACGGCGCGTTGGGATTTGCCGACGAGGCCCTTGGCCTGTTCGACCAGGCCCAGGGCGAGCCGCTGGCCAGGCGGCTGAGAGGTCATTTCGCCGGCCGCCGCGCGGGTCACGACGACGACGCACCCGTCCCGGAAGACGTCGCCGAGCCTGAAGTCAAAAAAGGTCCGCGGGAGTTCTAGCGCTTTGATGGGACGTCAACCGATGCCCGATTCCATGGAGACACGCGCCGCGGCCTCGACCGAACCCGCGGCGCCGGCGTTGCTTCCCGTTGCAAGCGTCGTGCCTTACGAGCAGCGACTGAATGACGATCCAAGGTGGGCTTTGAGCGAAGGCGGCAAGCATTTCGAAGAGCGCAGCGCCGTCCCATTGGCGTTGCGCAAGATCGCGGCCAGGCTCGCGGAGTTGCACATTCCCTACGCGGTTGTCGGGGGTATGGCGCTGTTCAAGCACGGTCTGCGCCGCTTTACCGAGGACGTCGACATTCTCGTGACGCGCGAAGCCTTGAGCACGATTCACAAGGAGTTGGAGGGGCGAGGCTACATGAGGGCTTTCACCGGCAGCAAGAACCTGCGCGACACCGAGCACGGCGTGCGGGTCGAGTTTCTGATCGCCGGACAGTTTCCCGGCGACGGCAAGCCCAAGCCGGTGGCGTTTCCCGAGCCCGACGCGGTGAGCGTCGAATTCGACGGCGTCCGTTACGTCACTTTGCCGACCTTGGTCGAGTTGAAGTTGGCATCGGGCATGAACTACGTCGATCGGGCAAAGGATCTCGTCGATGTGCAAGAGTTGATCAAGCAACGCGTTCTTTCCAAGGATTTCGCCGACCAGTTGCATCCTTTCGTACGCGCGAAATACCTCGAACTCTGGCAGGCATTCCGACAAACGCCGACGCGGTACGTGACGATTTGGCGAAACAAGTTCCTGACCATCGACGCCAAGTCGCTCGATGAAATGATCGAAGGCGCGCGCGAAGCGGCGGCGTTGCTCGACGCCATGCGTGCCGACGGCGTGACGTTGGATTCCGGCGGCGGCACGGCCGACGACTACGCCTATCTTGTCACGACCGATCCCGAAGTGGCGCGGAAGTACGACATGCACGACGAGCGAGAGTTCCTGGACGAAGACGACGGCCGTCGCTGATTCAAACTTGGCGCGGCAGGAACCAGCCGTTCTCGATTTTCTTCCAGCCGATGTGTTCGTAATAGTCGCGGGCAATCCGCGAGGCGCGCAGTACGAACTGCACTTCGGGCCGGTTGGCCAGTGCGGCATGGAGCAGGGCGCGGCCGACGCCTTGATTCTGGAAATCAGGATGCACGGCCAGGTCGCAAACGTAGCCGTCAAAGGCGCCGTCGGTCCAGCCGCGCAGGATGCCCGCCAGCCGTTGGTCCGACCAGGCGGTGACCACCAGGTTCGAGGCGGCGTACATCCGGCCGATCCGCTCCAAGTCGTCCAGCGGCCGATTCAACTGGGCCGCGCGCAACAACTCGGCAATCACGGCCGGTTCGGGGCGAATAACGGTGCTGTAGGTGAGCGACACTTTGATTTCAATGATCCAGGCTTTGGGCGACCAGATTTTGGACAACTCGCCGTGTATCTTCGGAAGAGAAGACAGCCCGCAATGCCTCCTGAAACTCATCCGCGTTCGCCGCCTCGATTGGCGGCTCGTCGTTATCTCGAATCAGCCGCAATGGGTAGAGATTAATGTCATGGTCGATGGTGAAGAGCCGGTATTGGTAACGTAGGATCGGCGCCTTTATGTAGAAGGCGTGGTGAAACTTGTCGTCATACGGAGAACGCCCACTCTGCTCCACGCGTCCTTCCACCACGTTCTTCGTCTTTTGCCCGAGCAGCACGGCTTGCTCGCGCAGAATCTGAACAGGCGTGCGTACTGGTTGACCTGCGATGTCTTCTGGCCATAAGTCGGCGGTGGACATGCTCATGATGGTCTCCTCTTGAAAATAAAATCACGAACGGATGGAAAAAACCAGTGGCAAATGGTCCGATGCCAGTTTCTTATCTGGGCGACCTCCGGCGTTCAGCAGCGACGTCGCACCGATCGACATGGGCACATCGAGTTCAGCACCTTCGAAGTCATCCAGGAGAGCGGGCCGAACGAGCACTTGGTCGTACGTATGCCAAAAGAATTCCACCTGCTCGGAGCGCGCGTAGTAGTGCGTTCCCGGAGGCCCCTTGCTCTCGTCACCCAATCGCCCCCACATCGGGTTGTAAAAGAAGGGAAACGAATGCGAGTCGACCATGCGGCTACCACGCGAGGCAATTTGTCGCGTCATCACGGCATTCAGACCGGCCGCGGCCACGACACCATCATCAAACGGATTCGCATTGATATCGCCCACCAAGACGGTTCGGCTGGGCCCCAGGGCCTCCTCGGCGTCTCGAATGGTGCGAGCCAACACGGCACAGTCGAAGCCTTGACTCTCCCGTGAGTGGTCGCGTCGGCTCCCAAGATGGACCGCCGCAATGATGATTTCGCTGGACGCCGATAACTCGATCGTACGAATCGTAAACCGTGGACCCTCGCAAACTGGAACGACGAACTCCGAAGGAAAACGCGTGAATACGGCCAACTTCCTACATCCGGGCGTGTTGGCAAAGTGGTACGAGGCATCCCGTGAGTTCAGGGCCTCGAGCACCTGGGACGTCGGCGTCGCGCATTCCGCGAGAATGATCACGTCGACGCCTCGCCGATGGGAGAGGTCGGCGACCAGTGGCGCAAGAGGGCGATTATTCAAATTCCAGAACAAGAACGTCGGCATCGTCGGCAACTCAAAGAGGCGACATGTTTCAACCCATCGCCGCGGCAAACACTCATGATTGTACTTCCGGCGCCGGTCCCTCGACCAATTCTTGAACGACCGAAGATCTCAATCTAACCTTACTCCCCCGGCTCGTTCTTCACCTCGGGTTTCTCCTCAACCGCGCCCGGCTCCTTGGCCGTGAAGTCCCCGGCGACGACGATGGCCAGCTTGGCGGGATCGATGTACTTTCGCAACGCCGCCAGCACGTCGTCGGCGGAGGCGGCGGCGATCCGCCGCTCCAACTCGGCGTAGTAGGCCATCGTCCGCTCGGTGTACAGCGTGTCGGCGAGAATGCCGAGCAGGCGGCCGTCGTCGCTGCGCGCGACCTGCTGCGCCTGCAAGTAGCCGCTTTTGGCCTCGGCCAGTTCGATGTCGGTAACGCCCCCTTCGAGCAGCTTCTCGATTTCCTCGCGAACCGCCGTCTTGACTTTGTCGACGTTGCTCGGATTGTAGCTTGCGAACAAGGTCAGGCTGGCCCTCTCGTCGAGGGACTCGGCGCGCACGAACGACCCGACGCTGTACGACAAGCCCTCTTCCCGCCGCACGCGGTCGGCGAGCCGCGACGAAAGGCCGCCACCGCCCAGCACGAAGTTGCCCATCGTCAGCGCCGCGTAGTCGGGGTCGCCGTCGCTCAAGGCGAACGCCTCTCCGGCAATGTAAACCGCGCTCTCCTTGTCGGCCAGGTCGATCTGCTGTTGGCTTGCCTGGACGTCGGGGAACACGATCAGCGGAATGCGGGCATATTCCCGCCCGGCGACCCAGCCGGAGAACACGCGGCGGAGGATCGCCGTACACTCGGCCGTGTCGAAATCGCCCACGACGGCGACCTCGCCGGCCTGCCCGCCCAGGTACTCTTCGCGCAGCCGCGCGACCTCGCCCACCGTCAGATCCTTGATCCGCTCGATGTCGCGCTCGATGGTGGGCGTGGCCCGCACGTCGTCGTCGTCATAAGGCGAAACCGCGCGGCGAACCCGCACGATCGCCTGGTGCTGCGGATCGGTCAACTGCTCTTCCATGTTTGCCAGGTATTGGCGGCGCAGCAACTCGAATTCGTCCTCGGCCAGCGCCGGCTCGCGCAGAATTTGCCGTAGCAGTTCCAACACGGCGGGAAGGTTTTCACGCTTCGTCTGCACCATGAACGTCGCGGTGCCTGCCGCGCCCCGCGCGTGGAGTACCGCCCGCTCTCGGTCGAGCGTGTCTTGCACTTCCTGCCGCGAAAGGCGCTTCGTCCCGCGCGTCATCAACTGCGGCAGGAGCTCGGCCGCCGTGACGAACCCCTTGAGGTTCTCCAGGTTGCCATATCTCAACACGACTTGCACGTAGACCGCCTCGCCTTTGGTCTTCTTTGGCAAGAGGGCGAGCTTGATCCCATCGGCCAGCGTGGTCCGCTCGACGTGTCGCTCGATGTTGGCCGGCGAGACGTCGAAACGTTCACCCGCGGCGGTCTTGGCGCGCCCCTTGTAGCCGGCGACGAGCTTGGCGACGTTGGGAGTGCCGGGAACCGGCGTGCGTTCGGGCTTTTCAGTGGGGACGAACATTCCCAAGGTGCGGTTTTGCGCGGTCAGGTAGCGCGCCGCCACGGCGCGCACGTCGGCGGGCGTGACTTGTTCGATTCGGTCGCGGTGCAGAAAGTACAACCGCCAATCGCCTTGCGCCGCCCATTCGCTCAGGTCGACGGCAATCGCGCTGGTTTTGGCTTCGTCCAACTCTCGCTGCTTGAGGATCTGTTGCCGCGCCCGGTCGACTTCGTCGTCGCCGACGTCGCCCAGGCCGACGCCTTCGGTCACTGACAGCAGCGTGTCGCGCGCGGTCTCGAGCGGGTCGCCGCGCCGAACCTCGGCCCCGACCATGAACAGCCCTGGATCGTGCAGACTGAGTTCGCTGGCGAAGACATCGCTCGCCTGGCGGCTTTCGACCAGGGCCTTGTACAGCCGGCCGGAGGGCTCGGCTCCCAGGACTTTGGCCAAGACTTCCAGGGCGGCGCTGTCGGGGTGGGCGCCGGCGGGCACATGGTAGGCCGCCTCGACCAGCGCCACGTCGCCCACGCGCCGCAAGGTCACGGTTCGCTCGCCGTCTTGCGGCGGCTCGTCGGTGTACGTCTCCTGGAGCTTGCGTTGGGGTTTGGGGAGCTTGCCGAAGAACTCGGCGACGTAATCCAGGGCCGCGGCTTGGTCGAACTGTCCGGCGACGACGAGCATCACGTTGTCGGGCTGATAGTGCTTGCGGTAGAAGGCTTGCAGGTTTTCGATCGGCACGCGCTCGATGTCGCTGCGGTTGCCGATCGTCGACTTGCCGTAGTTGTGCCATTCGTAGGCGCCGGCCATGACCCGCTGGCGGAGGATTTCGTGGGGAGAGTTCTCGCCTTGTTCAAATTCGTTGCGGACGACCGTCATTTCCTTGAGCAGATCTTCCTGCTTGACGAAGCTGTTGACCAGCCGGTCGGCCTCGAGGGCCAGGGCGAATTTCAGGTTGTCGTCGCCGGCTTGCAAGGTTTCGTAATAATTCGTGCGGTCGACCCAGGTGGTGCCGTTGAAATGGGCGCCGCGGTCCTTGAGCAGGCGCGGAATGTCTTGATGGTCGGGCGTCCCCTTGAAGAGCATGTGCTCCAGCAAGTGGGCCATGCCCGTCTCGCCGTAGCCCTCGTGGCGCGAACCGACGAACACGGTCAGGTTCACCGTGACGGTGGGCTTCGAGTCGTCGGGATAAAGCAGCAGCCGCAGGCCGTTTTCAAGCCGGTACTCGGTGATCCCCTCGACGCTGACGACCTTCTTCATACCGGCCGGCGCAGCCGGACCAGGCGCCGGTTTCACGACGGCGGTCTTGGGCGACCCCGACGAGCGAACCGGCTTCTTGCCAACCGGCTGGGCGGCGGCACGATCGCAAGCGATCAACCAGAACGCCGCGAAGACCATCGCGAGCAGGATCGAGCGGGCGAATCGAGGGGAGTGCGACATGGGAGTTTCGCCTTTGCAACAGGATGGATGTCGTGGATTTTTTCAACCAGCCGGGTTCTGTAGGGAACGCCCTCCGTGGCGTTCCGTGTCCCGCGAGCACGCTGATTATACGACTTTCGGCCGCGACGGAAACCCGAATCGCCCAGTTCCACGCTTGCCCTTTCCGGTGCGATCCGCCAGAATCGGATCCTGCTCGCCGGCACGATTCTGGCGCTCAAGGACTGGGTTGCCCGGAACCTCGTCGCGGCGACTCCGCAGCAATGCTGGCCGGAGTTGCCCGCCCTGTAGCGGAACTCGTACGAGTTCAGGCGGGCGCCGGCTCTCACCCCCGAATTCTTGCGAATTCGGCTACGAATCGAGACGGGGGCGTTCGTTTCTATCGCGCCGGCCCGAACAGATGGTCGAGTCCTTGCTGCAACTCGCGGCCCAACTCGTGATGGATCACACCCTGGGCCGCGTCCTCCACCGCGCGCCCTGCCAGCTTCTGGACCTCGCGGCTGTCGATCCGCGGCTGCTTGAGCGTGCCCCCGATGGGGATTCGCAACGGCGCCGCCTGCAACGCGGCGCCCAGCGGGTGGTTCGCCGTCCATGGTTCGGGCAACGTCAGTTCCGCCATGATCGCCAACGTCTCGTCGAGCCCCACCGAGCCGTAGGTCCGCACCGTGATGTTGGGGAACTCCAGCACCAGCCCGCGATGATAGATTCGACCGTTGACGAGACGGAAATCGACTGGGCATTCGCGGGCGACCTTCACCGCCAGCAATGGATCGGCCGCGCCGGCCTTGAAGACCTGCCGCAGCGTTTCCAGCACGGGGCCGAATTCTCGCGCCAGCAAGCCGGGCCCCAGCTCGGCGGAATCGATCGTGATCCTGCCCGCCGCGTCGCCGGCGCCGAGGTCGGATAGCGGTAGCTTGCAATCGGCCAGGTCGACGGAGAAACGCCCTTGGGCTTCGGTAACGCCGGCCAGGAACGGCAAAGCGAACTTCAGGCCGGCGTTGCACATCTCGGGCGTGAGTACGACCCGTTCGACGACTCGCCCGGCGTCGTGCGTCAGAATGGCCGGCGCGGGCGATAGCCGCAGTTGCGGCGCCAGATGGACTTGTCCTTCGCTCACCGGCAGATCCAACGGCGTCACATGGATCATACCTTCCGCAAGTTGCGCTTCGATTTGCCCTTGACCCACCAGGAAGCCGTGGAAGCTGGCCGTTTGCCAACCCAAGTCGGCCTTCGCGGTACATCGTGCCAGCCAATCATGAGGAGCTTCGCCGGGTGTGGGCAACGGGTCGGCGGGCAATGTAAGCCGCAACGCGATTTTCTCGACCAACCAATCGCGTTTCGACGCCGTGTCGTGGATTGCGGCCTGGGCGTCCGAAATCTCCAGGTCGCAAGTGACGCGCGTGGCGCTCGTGTTCGGCTGTAGCCACGCGTTCAGCACCTCTTTGAAATTGCTTCCCGTGTCGCTGAAGGTCACCTCGGCCTTGACACCCCCAAGCCGGATGTGACCCAGCTCGGAGCGGCGCAGGAGCAGATCCAAGAGCGTCTTGTCGCAATCGAGCGAGGCCAGGTTCAAGAGTGGGTTGCCTTGCGGATCGTCAATTTCGACTTGGGTGGCCGAGATCGGCGACAGCCATCCCAGCGAGAGATCGTCGGCCCTGACGCTGCCGTTGACGCCGGCGACGCGGCAAGCCAAGGCAAGGCACGCGCCTCGCAGCGGCGTGCGGGTGGCGATGGTCGGCGCCAGCGCGACCAGTGCGACCAAAAGGGCGGCGAAGAACATCAACCGGCCGCCGCGACGTTTTGGCGCCGGTGTCGATTTTTCCGGGGTTGCATCCTGGTCGTGCTTGTTGCTGTGGGCGACGGTAGCCATTGTGCGGGGTCTCCTGACGTCAGTTGGGTCGGTGGGGTTGTCCACCCGACGGGTTGTCGATGGAACGCTCGTAGCGTGGGCTTTAGCCCGCGTCCGTTGGTGGGCCGTGCCCTACGTTGATTGGGGAGGCATTCTAGCGCCGGCGATAAAATCGACCAAGACAAGCTGGGGAAGCCGGGCTGAGTTCGACTTGCCGCGATCGCATCGGCGCGCATAGAATTCGCCGGGCCCAATCGCTCTTTGAAATGGACCACATGAATCAGGAACTTTCCGAAGCCTATCGTCGGACGACGTATTACGCGGATACGCCGCGAGGCCGGCTGGCAATTCATATCGGCCAATTCGACGCCGAGCTCGACCGGCTGCTGGCCGATCATGGCTGCCGGGCGTGGGCTTATCTGACGGCCCACAACCCGCGATCGCAACGGCTCTCCGCCGACGAGAATCAACGGCGGCAAGCGCGCTTGGAGCGCGAGTTGCGTGCCGGCGGCTGGATCTGTTTCAGTGGCGAAGGCGTCGGCGCCCGGGGAGACTGGCCGCCTGAAATCAGTACCTTGGTGCTGGGGGTCGACGAGGCCACCGCCACGAGGTTGGGAGAGGTTTTCGAACAGAACGCGATCGTCGTCGGGCAATTTGGGAAGCCCGCCGCACTGGCTTTGCTCGGGTGAAGTTTTCGCAAGTCGTTTGCGAAACAATGTTTGCGCTACGCCAAGCAATTCGTGGCGATTCCGAACGTCGCGGCCCCATTCGGCCCCCACTCGCGTTTCCGGCACCGGTGACGGAAGCGGTGTTTCCGGCCTTCGGGCGAAATCCGCGTGCCCAAACCGGAAAATCGTTGCGGCCGATGTAGCGGGTAGTTATTCTGCGAAATAGGGGTGCGCGGGCGCGCCTGGGGATGCGCGTCCTCATTTCGGTTTGGGGCGGTGGTCGCAGTTTTTCACTTGGGAAGGCGTTTCATGATGTTTGGCAAATCGGCCGGGAACGGCAACTCGCCGCGATCGAAACGCGGGCGGCGGCGGATGGCGAGAGGCCGGCCGGCGCTGGGTGGCGCTCGGCTGGGTAGGACGCTCGCGAGCCGCTCACTACGGATCGAATCGCTCGAGCAACGCAGCCTGCTGTCGGCGGTCGCGCCCATCCCGACTCTGGTCGACCCGGCCCAGTCGCCGGAGGTGATGTCGGCCATACGCTACGCGTCCGTTCTGAGCAATTTCACGGCCACTCAATTGAGCCAGGTGCATGAGTGGGTGCTCGGATATCAAAACGGCTACTCGCCGGCGCAAATGGCCGGCCAGATCGGGGCCGCGTCGTTGGGCGCCACGGGTTTGATCCAGAACACGGGAATCCTCAGCTTTCCGAGCAACGTCGACGCCGCGCAGGCGCAAAGCGAACTCGAGGGACTGCAAGGCTATAGTTACGCCTTCCCGCTGGTGCCGGTCAACGTGGTTCCCTATTCGTTCGCCGTGCCGCCCAACGACCCGCTCTTTTCCCACGAGTGGCAACTGAACAACACCGGCGTGCCGCAGGGCGTGAAAGGCGCCGATGCGAACGTCGAGCCGGTGTGGAAACAGGGCGATACCGGCCAGGGCGTGGTGATCGGCATCGTCGACACCGGCGTCTATGTCGCCCATCCCGACCTGAATGCGAACTACAAACCGAAGCTGAGCTACAACTTCCTCGAAAACAATCCCAACCCCACTCCGCCGGCGCCCATCGGCACGACGGAAAACAACCACGGCACCGAGGTGGCCGGAATCGCGGCGGCCGTGGGGAACAACGGCATCGGCGTGAGCGGCGCCGCGCCAAACGCCTCGTTTGCCGCAATCCGCCTGATCGGCGGCTCTGTGAGCCCCCAGACCTTCGCCCAAGCGGTGGTCTACAACGACCAACAGATCCAGATTTACAACAATAGCTGGGGTCCCAGCGCCACCAATGTTGGGCAGCTCGGCGCCGCGGGCCCCCTGACGTTGGCGGCGTACCAGGACGCCGCGACCAACGGCCGCGGCGGTCTGGGTAGCATCCTGGTGTTCGCCGCCGGAAACGGCGGCCAGGACCAGAGCAACGTCAACTATGACGCGTTTGCGAACTCGCGGTTCGCCATCGCCGTGGCGGCCATCGACGACTCCGGCAAACAGGCGGTCTACTCGAACCCCGGCGCGGCGCTGTTGATCAGCGGCTATTCCGGCAATACGTACCTCGGCGCGCCGAACGAGCGTGGCGTTCCCACCACCAACGTCATCGACAACAACTCGACCACTCCGTCGACGCTGCAAGCCAGCTACGTTACCGACAACGCCAACGGCTTCAACGGCACCTCGGCGGCGGCGCCCCTGGTATCGGGTGTGATCGCCCTGATGCTCGAGGCCAACCCCAAGCTGAGCTACCGCGACGTGCAGATGATCCTGGCCGAGTCGGCCAGTAAGAACGATCCGACCGACCCGGGCTGGGTGGGCAACTCCGCCAGTTGGACAACCGACGGCGTGAATTACACCCCCTTTCACGTCAACTACAAGTACGGCTTCGGCGCCATCGACGCCGCGGCGGCCGTGAACCTGGCCAGAACCTGGACGCCCCTGCTGCCCGAACAGCGCATCGCGTCGAACGTGGTTCCCGTCAACCAGAGCGTGCCCGTCGGCTCGGGCGGCGTATCCAGCTCGGTCACGCTGTCGGGCCTCAACCTGCACGCCGAACACGTCGAAGTCGTGTTGGACGCCACCGCCGCGAACCGCGGCGATCTGCAAGTCACGCTCACCTCGCCCAACGGCACGCAATCGGTCATGGCCCTCGAGCGAACGACCGACCCCAACCCCAACTACACGAACTGGGTGTTCAGTTCCACGCGCGACTGGGGCGAGAATGTGTCGGGCACCTGGACGATCCAGGTGTCGGACCTGAACTCCGCCAGCGCGGGTGCCACCTTTACCGACTGGCAATTGAATGTTTACGGCACGGCGCACTACGCCCCCGTGGCCCAGGACACATCGGTGAACACGCGGGAAAACCAGTCCGTCGGCGGCATCAACCTGCTGGCCAACACCTACGACGTGGAAACCGGCACCGTCTTCGGCGGCGCCGTGGTGCCCAGTTCGCTCGCCATCACGCAGCCCGCGCACGGCACCGCGTCGATCGACCCGAACACCGGCCTGGTGACCTACACGCCGAACAAGAACTTTTTCGGCACCGATACGTTCACCTACACCGTGCTCGACAATTTCGGCAATATCTCACGCTCGGCGGTCGTTACCGTCAACGTGCAGTTCATCGACCAGCCGCCGCAGGCCGTCAACGATACGGCCGTCGTTTCCCCGGGCCATTCGCTGCAAATCCAGGTCTTGGCGAACGACGTGCCTGGCAACAGCGCCATCAACCCCGCCTCGGTGACGATCGTCAGCCCGCCGACCCTGGGCACGGCGACCGTCAACACCGCCGGCGTGGTCACCTACACCCCCGGCGCCAACTTCGTCAACGGCGACAGCTTCACCTACGACGTAAAGGACGTCACCGGAGTGGTGTCGAACGTGGCCACCGTCACGCTCATTCGCAACTACCCGGCGCCGACGGCCGCCAACGACGCGGAGACCCAGGCCAAGAACCAGACGGTGTCGATCAACGTGTTGGCCAACGACACCGATCCGAACCCGGCGGGGCTGAATCCCGCCAGCGTGACGATCGTCGTCGGTCCGGCCTTCGGCAACGCCGTCGTCAATCCTTCCACCGGCGCGATCAGCTACACGCCCAAGCCCAATTTCTTCGGCACCGACACACTCACCTACACAGTGGCCGACCGAAGCACCGGCCAGGTCTCGAACGTCGCCCTGGTCAAGATTACCGTGCTCAACGTCGGCCCACCCTTGGCGCTCGACCACGAGTTCGTGTTGGTGCCCAACGTCGGCGTCGTCCGCGGCATCAGCCTGCTGAACAACCCGACGAATTCCGGCACGCTCACGCCGGTGCTGGTGCGGCCCACGTCGCTGGGCGCGGTGACGCTCGGCGCCGACGGTTCGATCACCTACCAGCAGGGACCGAACTTCCACGGCATTGATACATTCACCTACCTGGTCAACGACGGCTCGATCAACAGCAACGTCGCGACGATCCGCCTGGTCACGAGCCATTTCCAGTTCGTCGAGAAACTCTACAACGATGTCCTTCACCGCTCCGGCAGCGACGCGGAAATCTTGTACTGGTCCGAACAGATCGACGCGGGCGTCTCGCGGCAGAGTGTCGCCCTGGCGATCGTCAATACTCCCGAAGCGCGCTCGTTCGTCATCAACGGCATTTACGAGCAATTGCTGCGACGGCCGGTCGACCTGGGCGGACTTCTATACTGGCAAGGCGAGTTGCAGGCCGGCCTCACGCCCGAAGAAATTTCGGCCGCGATCGTCTCATCCGGCGAGTACGCGTCGTTGCACGGCGGGACGGACGCGGGCTTCGTGGCGGGGCTGTACGCCGATCTGCTGGGCCGAGCCGCGGCGCCGGCCGACATGGGCTACTGGACTTCGGTCCTGGCGGGGGGCACCAGCCGCTTCAGCGTCGCGTCGACGTTCATGGGCACCACGGAATACCGCACTCGGCTGGTCAACAGCTATTTTCTGCAATACCTGGGTCGCCCCGCCGACGCCAGCATTAGCAACCCCGTCGGCTTCTTCCAGCAGTCGTTCCAAGACGGATACGGCGACGCCTTCGCGCAATCGGTCATTCTGGCCAGTTCCGAGTTCTACATGGCCATCTAAGCTAAGAGTCTATCCCAGAACGGCCCGGCAGCCGAGACGCCACCACAATGGCGGTTTTGGGATACGGTTTGCCTCACGGAATTGGGCGGGGTCACGTTGACAGCCTGGGGCCGAACGGCTATAAGCCGCCGCTCGACGTTCATCGCAAGAGCCTACTCCCAAAACCGCCGGGCAGGCGGAACGCCCGCACCACAACGGCGGCTTAGGAACGGGCTCCAGGCCCCTTTCGGTGCTAGCATGCAGGTGGTCCTCCTGTGCGGCGGCCAAGGCACGCGCATTCGCGACGTGGCCGACGACATTCCCAAGCCGATGATCCCGATCGGCGGGCGACCCATCCTTTGGCACATCATGCGAGGCTATGCCCGCGCCGGGTTTACCGATTTCGTGCTCTGTCTGGGATATAAAAGCTGGATCATCAAACGCTACTTCCTCGACTACCAACTGGCGGGCGTCGATTTCAGCCTGCGCCTCGGCGAGCCGGATCAAGTCGGCATGCATGGCCGCGTGGCCGAGAGCGATTGGCGCGTGACGCTGGCGGAGACCGGCGCCGACGCGATGACCGGCTGCCGCCTGAAACGGGTCGAGAAATACCTCACCGGCGAACGCTTCATGCTGACCTACGGCGACGGTGTCACCGATTTGGACGTCGGCAAACTGCTCGACTTCCACCGCGCCCACGGCAAGCTGGGGACCGTGACGGCGGTGCGGCCCCCCAGCCGGTTCGGCGAGATCGAACTCGACGGATCACGCGTCGTCGAGTTCATGGAGAAGCCGCTGGCCGCCCCAGGCTCGATCAGCGGCGGGTTCTTCGTCTTCGAACGCGCCTTCCTGCGACGCCTGGCCGACGACCCGAGCCTCGTGCTCGAACACCAGCCGCTGGTGAGCCTGGCCGACGACGGCGAATTGATGGCCTATCGGCACGACGGCTTCTGGCACGCCATGGACAGCAGCCGCGATTACAACCATCTCAACCAACTCTGGGCCGCCGGACAGGCGCCTTGGAACACCTGGGAGAGCTCGCGCTTACGGAAAGCGGCGTGATGATCATCTCAACAACAACCAGTTTCCAGGCCAGGATGCGAAAACGGGGACAACTCTGTAGGGAACGCCCTCCGTGGCGTTCCGCGACCTGCCTCAAGGAGTTGACGGCATGAACGCCAGCGATCGATTCTGGCAAGACCGGCCGGTGTTCGTCACCGGCTGCACTGGCCTGGTCGGTTCCGAGACGGTACGCGAGTTGTTGGCGCGCGGCGCGCGCGTCGTCGGCCTCGTCCGCGATCAGGTGGCGCGCTGCGAGTTGGTCCGCGGCGGGCTCGACCGGCAAATCGACCTGGTGCGCGGCCGCGTCGAAAACGAGGCGATTTTGGAGCGGGCGATCGGCGAGTACGAGATCGACACCGTGATCCACCTGGCGGCGCAAACGATCGTCGGCGTCGCCAACCGCTGCCCCCTGTCGACGTTCGAGACGAACATCAAGGGCACCTGGTGCGTGCTCGAAGCGGCGCGGCGATCGGGACGCAATCCGCAAGTGATCGTGGCTTCGTCCGACAAGGCCTACGGCGAGCAACGCCTGCTCCCTTACACCGAGGACGCGCCGCTCGATGGGCGGCACCCCTACGATGCCAGCAAGTCCTGCGCCGACATCCTGGCGCAGACCTACCACCATACCTACGCTTTGCCGGTTTGCGTCACGCGCTGCGGCAACTTCTTCGGCGGCGGCGACCTGAACTTCAACCGCATCGTGCCCGGCACGATCCGCTCCGTGCTCCGCGGCCAACGGCCGCTGATCCGCTCCGACGGAAGCTACGTGCGCGACTACTTTTACGTCAAGGACGGCGCCGCCGCGTACCTGCACCTGGCCGAGTGCATGGCCACGCGGCCGCAGGTCGTGGGGCATGCCTTCAATTTCTCGACGGAGATCCAGGTGACCGTGCTGGAAATCACCGAGCGGATTCTGCGCCTGATGGGTTCGCCGCTGGAACCGGACATCAAGAACGAAGCAAGCCATGAAATCAAGCACCAGTTCCTCTCCGCCGCCAAGGCGCGGACGATGCTCGACTGGGAGCCGCGTTACGCCTTTGACGAGGCGCTCGCCGAAACGATCGGCTGGTATCGCGGCTATTTTTCGGCCGTGTCGCGCCGGCCGGCCGAGCAGCCGGAACGGCGGAAGGCGGGATGAGGAACGGGTCGAATATGGCGAACCGCGAACGCATTCTGATCACCGGCGCCAGCGGGTTCGTCGGCGCGTCTTTGGCGCGACGTCTGATCGCCGCCGGGCACGAGGTGCATCTCATGTTGCGGACAGGCTCGAATCTCTGGCGGCTGGCCGGGCTGGCAGGTCAGTACGCCACGCACCTGGCCGACCTGCGCGACTTGCCGACCGTCCGCGGCGCGGTCGACGCCTGCCGTCCCGAGGTCGTGTATCATTTGGCCGCCGACGGCGTGCGCCGCCAACCACAAGAACGGGCGGATCTGGCCACGCAGAACTTTCTCGGCACGCTGCATTTGCTGGAGGCGCTCTCACGCCACGATTACCGGGCGCTGGTACACGCCGGCAGCGGAGCCGAATATGGGCACCGCCGGCGACCCATCCGCGAGGGCGGACGGCTCGCGCCGCGCGGCGACTACGCCGTGTCGAAGGCCGCGGCCACGCTGCTCTGCCAGGCCGAGGCGCGCAAGGGTCGGCCGGTGACGATCGTTCGCATTTTCACGGCCTACGGACCCTGGGAAGATCCAGCGCGGCTTGTTCCCTACGTGATGGGTTGCTGCATCCGCGGTGAGCGACCGCGATTGACCTCGGGCCGGCAGGCGCGCGATTTCATCCACATCGACGATTGCGTCGAGTTGTTCGAGCGGGCCGCCCAACTGCCGCGGGCCCGCGGACGCATCCTGCACGCGGGAACCGGACGATCGCGCACCGTGCGGCAAATGGTCGAGACGCTGCTTGAAGTCTGCGGCAAGGGGGAACCCGGCGCCGACTTCGGCGCCCGGCCGGATCGGCTTGACGAGCCTCGCCGCTGCGTGGCCGATATCGAAAAGACCGTCGCATGGACCGGCTGGCGGCCGCGTTACGATCTGCGAGAAGGCGTCGAGCACGTCTGGAATTGGTATCGCAGCGTCGCCGGACGGGCCGCATGAGGCACGACACCAAACTTGGAGAACCGAACCCCATGACTCACGCCCACGGACTGTTCAGCCTGGTCGTGCCCGTGCTCAACGAGCAGGAGGCGCTTCCCGATACGCACGAAACCCTCAACCGAGTCCTGGAGGGGCTCACGATGCCCTTCGAGGTGGTCGTCGTCGACAACGGCAGCACCGACCGGACGCCCGACTTGATGCACTCGATCTGCGCCCGCGATCCGCGCTGGAAGTACATTCGCTTGAGCCGCAACTTCGGCTATCAGAATTCGATCACGGCCGGCATGCTCGCCGCGCAAGGCGACGCGATCATGGTCATCGACGCCGATCTGCAGGATCCTCCCGGACTGATCCCCAGCTTCGTCGCCAAGTGGCGGGAGGGATATGACGTCGTTTACGGCGTCCGCGAGAAACGGACGGGCGAGTCGCCGCTTCGCGTGCTGACCACGATGCTGGCGATGCGGCTGATCACCTGGATGAGCGACGACGTCAAGCTGCCGGCCCATAGCGGTGATTTCCGCCTGATTACGCGGCGCGTGCGCGACGCCTACGCCCAGCTCACGGAGACCAACCGCTACGTTCGCGGCCTGATCCACTGGCTGGGCTACCGGCAGATCGGCATTCCCTACGTCCGCGGCGGACGAACCAAGGGGTCGAGCAAGGCGAACCCGGCGTATCTGATTGGCTTCGCCTTCAACGCGATCTTCAATTTTTCGATCAAACCGCTACGGATGTTCAGCCTCTTCGGCGTCGGCGTGCTGAGCGTCGCCGGGGTGCTGGGCGCGGTTCACGTCGTGATGCGATTTCTCACGAGCCCTCCGCGCGGCATCACGGCCGTTTTGTTGTTGCTTTTGATCAATCTGGGAGTGATGTCGCTGGGGATCGGCGTCCTTGGTGAATACATCGCCCGGATCTACGCCGAGAGCAAGCGCCGCCCGCTATGGCTCGTCGATTACACGCTAAACCTGGGCACGCCGGCTTCGCAACGGGACGAGCACGACGCTTCGCCGGCGACCATGCCCGCGGCGAACCACGGTGACACGGCCAGTTCAAGACCGTTCGCCGCCTAACCCGGATCATTCATAGCATATCCAACACACTAACCCGCAGCGCAAGCAAGGTAAGTTCAAGCCCGGACCTTCTCGGCAAAAAATAGCGACCAACCGCACAGAGACCAACCGATCAGATATATACACGCGTAACGTATGCGAGCGTAAACGTCGCTGCGCCGCGGCGCGAGACGCGAACGCCCAAACGCGGCTTCGGCGCAGCCGAAACTGCGCACGAAAAAACCGGCAAAACCGTACCTGTACCGACCAGGAAATCCGTCTCGGCGGATTGCCCGGCTTTAGACGCGTTAAGAATTCTTCCTCCTCAGCGTTTTTCTGTGCCCCACGCTCCGAAGCTTTCGTCGGGTAAGGGTACGGTTTTGCCAGTTTTTTCGAGACGCCCGCGCGACAAATCGGAGGCGCGTTTGAGCGCCCTAACGGCGCGCCGCGAGATGCTTCGTTATTTTGTTAGTCGACGCGGTCAGTGCGGTCAGTGAAACGGCGAAAAACGCGGTGATTTATATTTTGTTAGTTCGGGAAAGCTTGGCAAGTTACGGAACTGAGTAGCCGGCGCGGTGGAGACGGCGCCAAAGCGCAACGAAGCCGAGCATCGGCGCTGCGCGAAAAAAAACGATTCCGAAACCCCTCCCAAAGAGATCCAAAAGAGCGTGGGGTAGGGCGAAGGGTGGCGCGGCAATTGGATGCCGCTTTCGCGGCTCGCTCAGACGTCATGGGGTATTCGGAAGTCGTTTTTTTTCGCTTCGCCGCCGTTTTGTTTTTTTGCACGTTCGTTGCTGCGCAACGAGCGTGCTTTTTTCGGGAAAATGATCCCTACCGATTCGTTCGTGGGCCGCTCCGCGGACCCCGCGAGCTTGCGCCGCGGGTTGGTGTCGGACCATGAATAATACGGGCGAGCAATGAATGCTGCTAGCAAAATTCACAACGATCCGATCAAGGCCGATGGCCGCGTGAAGTATACCCCCCCCTACCAACCACACATCAACCCCCAACACGGCGTAAAATCGGCGCGCATTTTTTGCCGTTTAGCAACTCCATGTTAGCAAGAAATCAAACGCCGACAGCGGCGGACATGCGTAATTCCCGGAGATTTTGATGGAACACCTGGGCGTGGGACGAGTGGTTGTTGCTGGAAAGGTGTCGAATCGAACGATTTTGAAGCGTTTTTGGCGATTTTTGAGTGAAAACGAGCGGTGGTTTGGCCTTCGGGACGGCCTTCCTAGGCCGTCTTCCGCTGCGGACGGCCTGGGAAGGCCCTTAATCATCGACCGTCAGTTCCGGGATCGGCACGACGAACTTGCCGCCCCAGCCGCGCACGTAGGCAAGTTGCTCGATGATCTCGTCTTTCAAGTTCCAGGGAAGGATCAGCAGGTAGTCGGGCCTGGTCTCGGCGATCTTCTCGGGCGCAAAGACCTCGATGTGCGTGCCCGGCAGGAATTTGCCTTGCTTGTAGGGGTTGCGATCGACCGTGTAATCCAGCAGATCGGAGCGGATGCCGCAGTAGTTCAAGAGCGTGTTGCCCTTGCCGGGAGCGCCGTAACCCGCGACCGTGCGACCGTCGCGCCGAGCGTCGATCAGAAATTCGAGCAACCGGCGCTTGGTCTCGCGCACACGCTCCTCGAAGCCGCGATGGCCCTCGAGACGCGTCAGACCGGCCGCCTCCTCGCGCCGCAGCAGTTCCGCCACGCGCGGACCCACCGGCAGGGCCTCGTGCTCCGCGTGCCGCGCGAACAAACGCAGCGAACCTCCGTGCGTCGATAGCTCCTCGACGTCGAAGACCGTCAAACCATGCGCCGCCAGCACCGCGCGCGCGGTGTTCAACGAGAAATAGCAAAAATGCTCGTGGTAAATCGTGTCGAACTCGTTGCCTTCAATCAAGCGCGACAATTGTGGAAACTCGAACGTCGCCACCCCGCCGGGCGAAAGCAGGCGCCGGAAACCGGCGACGAAATCGTTCAGATCCGGGACATGAGCCAGCACGTTGTTGGCGGTCATCAGGTCGGGCCGCACACGATCGGCGACGAGCTCCTCGGCCGTTTGCCGCCCGAAAAACTTGACCATCGTGGGCACTCCCTTGGCGACGGCCGCACGGGCCACATTGGCCGCCGGCTCGATACCCAAACACGGCACGCCACGGGCCACGAAGTTCCGCAACAGGTAGCCGTCGTTGCTGGCGACCTCGACGACCAGGCTCTCGGAACCCAAACCGAACCGAGCCATCATGGCCTCGACGTAATCCCGCGCGTGGCGCAGCCAGGAATCGGCGTAGGAGGAAAAATAAGCGTACTCGCTGAAGATCTGCGCCGCGCCGACGTATTCGGGAAGTTGCACCAGCAGGCACCGCCCGCAGACAAGGGCCCGCAGCGGATAAAACGGCTCCATGGCGTCGAGCTGATCGGGCCCGATCATGCTCTGGCACAAGGGTGACATACCCAAATCGACGAAGCAGTGTTCGAGCGGTGCGCCGCAAAAGCGACAAGTATGCATGGCGAGTGGATCTCCTTGAAACCATCTTGGCGAGTCACGCGAGGTTTGTCACGCCCCCTTTTCGCTGTTCGCCGTTCCCTGTAACCTATCCACCATGTCCACCATTGACGCACTTTTCGCCCGCCTCCGCGCCGCCGGCCAGAAGGCCCTGATGCCCTTCGTCACGGCCGGCGATCCCGATCTCGATTTCACGGCGGCCGTGATCGCCGAGTTGGTCGCGCGCGGCGCCCACCTCTGCGAAGTCGGCATCCCCTATAGCGACCCCATCGCCGACGGGCCCGTCATCCAGGCTTCCTACACGCGCGCATTGGCCAACAAGATCAAACTGGCGCAAATCGTCGAGATGCTCGGCATCGCTTGCGCACAGGCCGCCGCGCCGCTGGTAACGATGGTCAGCTACGCCATCGTCCACCGCCGCGGGCCTGAGCGCTACGTCGACGAAGCCCGCGCGGCGGGCGTCGCCGGGGCCATCGTGCCCGACCTGTTGATCGAAGAAGCTCATGATCTGACCGCCATTTGCCGCCAAGCCGATTTCAGCCTCATCCAGTTGGTCACTCCCACCACCCCACGCGACCGCGCGCGGCGAATCGCCGACCATTCAAGCGGCTTTTTATATTACGTTTCCGTAACTGGCATCACCGGCGAACGAGCGAGCCTGCCGCAGTCGCTTTTGGACGACGTCGGCTGGCTGCGCGAGCAAACCGCCACGCCCATTTGCATCGGTTTCGGCATCAGCCGGCCGGAACATGTGCGGCTGTTGGCGCCGGTGGCCGACGGGCTGATCGTCGGATCGGCGATCGTGCGGCGACTCGCCACCGCCGCCAGCCGGCCGCGACACGAAGTGCTGCGGGAAGTCGGAGAGTACGCGGCCGAGTTGCTGGCGGCCCTGCGGGGGGGGGAGGAAGGAGAAACGAGAACGGAGAAAGGAGAAAGTGTCGAGCCGGAAGGCAGCCGTTAAACGAAGATGTGCGGGTTTTTCCATGTTTTCCGGCCCCGCGGGTGGGCCGCAAACCTTGCCGCGCCAAATTCGGTGCGTAAACTTAAGTGGAGGCTGCCGATAAGATCCATAACGGCACCCTCCTGGCGGTTGTTTTTTGGGCCGCTGTCTTACCAGCCTTACCGGCGCATGTGCCGCAGGGTCGCGGGAGGTCGATTTCGATGGATTCCAAGCGAACTCAGATACCGCTCAACCGCTTCTTCGCGGGCCTGGCCGAATATACGTTCCAGACCCGGTTGGGGATCGCCGACCCGCCGCTGGTCGAGTATGTGGCGGCGCTGTTGACGCGGTTCGTCCACTACGACGCGATCCACAACATCCGCGGCCCATCGGGCCGCCGCCTGGAAGAAGTGGCGGAGATGCTGATCGAGGCGGAGGCGCGCATCGGCGACCCGCGCCGCGAGGTCCACCGCCACATCGGCGACTACACCTTGTTCTGGGCCGGTGTCTATCCCGAGGCGCTGCGGCGGCTGCAAAAGCAGCCACGGCTCGACTACTTCGTCGACTATTGCCGGCAGGGGAAACGCGCTTACCACATCGCCAGCACGATCGAGTGCGAGGCGCACCACGACGAAAACGAGGTGCTCGAGCGGCTCAGCCACGAATTCGAGTTGTGCGCCTACGGGCTGAGCGAGCTGCGCCGCGAGTGGGAGCGCCGCGACGGCGACGAAGGTGAGCCGCCCCGCGCGGTGATCATTGAGTGACCTTTTTCGCGGGTCTGGCCGCGTCGTAGCCGGACTCGCAATAGTTCGGGGGCGTGGCGACCGGCGGGCTTGCTGAATTCTTGCGAGTCAGCTACGCGATGGTGATTTGTGGATCGAGATAGACGTCCTGGATCTTGTGCAAGAGATCGACGCCGTCGGACATCGGCCGCTGGAACGCCTTGCGGCCGCTGATCAGGCCGGTGCCGCCGGCCCGCTTGTTGATGACCGCGGTGCGCACGGCGGCGGCCAGGTCGCCGGCGCCCTTCGACTCGCCACCCGAGTTGATCAGCCCGATGCGTCCCATGTAGCCGTTGGCCACCTGGTAGCGGCAGAGGTCGATGGGGTGCGGCGAGGTCAGCTTGTCGTAGACCAAAGGCGAGGTCTTGCCGAATTTCAAGGCCGTGTAGCCGCCGTTGTTCTCGGGGAGCTTCTGCTTGAGGATGTCGGCCTGGATCGTCGCGCCCAGGTGGTTGGCCTGGCCGGTGAGGTCGGCGGAAACGCCGTAGTCCTTGTCGGTCTTGAAGGCGTCGTTGCGCAGGTAGCACCAGAGCACCGTGGCCAGGCCCAGTTCGTGGGCCGTGGCGAAGGCCTGGCTGACTTCGACGATCTGCCGATCCGATTCAGGCGAGCCGAAATAAATGGTCGCCCCCACCGCCACGGCCCCCATGTCGGCCGCTTCTCGCACCGTCCCGAAGAAGATTTGGTCGTACTTGTTGGGATAGGTCAGCAGTTCGTTGTGGTTGATCTTGACGATGAAGGGGATCTTATGCGCGTACTTGCGGGCAACGATGCCCAGCACGCCGAACGTCGATGCCACGCCGTTGCATCCCCCCTCGATCGCCAGCCGCACGATGCTTTCGGGGTCGAAATAGATGGGGTTGGGGGCGAACGAGGCCCCGGCCGAGTGCTCGACACCCTGATCGACCGGCAGAATCGAGACGTAGCCCGTCCCGCCCAGCCGGCCGTGATCGAACAGCCTGGCAAGATTGCCCAGCACGCGCGCGCTGCGGTCGCTCACGACCAACACGCGGTCGAGAAAGTCGGGGCCGGGGAGCTGAAGCTGCTCCTTGGCGATGGTTTGCGAGCGATGGCCGAGCAGACCGTCGGCGTCGCGCCCCAGCAGGTCGTGAATCCAGGTTGCCATTCGAAAATCTCCCTCCTAGTCGGATGTGTCGCCGCACCGGATCCATCATGGTGCATAATGACCCGCGGCGCGAGCAAGGCCCAGCTTACAGCAAAGTGCCACGGTTGGGCAGGGGGTATCCGGCCTGGGCCGGCCTGGGCCGGCCTGGGATGGTCCTGGCGTTCACGTCGCAGGCCAATTATCTTGGTAGGTAGCGGCGACCCATGCTAACCCGCGGCGCAAGCAAGGTAAGTCCAACGCTGGGCCTTGCTTGCGCCGCGGGTTCGTGTGGGGGCCATGAATAATCCCGACTGACGGACTTGAAAATGGCAAGCAAACGACTCAAGTGCATCGAGTGCGATGCGCCACTCCCCGACCTTCGGCTTCGACGGCACGCCCTGACGTGCTCGGCCCGCTGCGGCCAGGCGCGCCAACGGCGTATGAGTCAACAGCGCAACCCACGTAAGAACCGCAAACGGTGCCTGATCTGCCACAAGTGGTTCCTCGCTCCCACCAAGCGCAGCACATGCTCGGCCGAGTGCGAGGCGGTGAACAACCAACGGATTAAGCCGACGGCCATGAAACCGTCGCGGCAAGAGCGGCCCGCCGAGGATGCGCCCTCGTCGAGCGCCGGTCCGCCGAGCAACAGTCCGCCGAGCAACAGTCCGCCGCCGCTTGGCATTTCGCCTGACGAAGCCGCCCAACGCATCGGGGTCTCGCGTGCGATGGTACACCGTCTTTGTGTGACACATGGCCTCGGCCGGTTGTGCAGCGACGGGCGCACATGGCTCACACTGGCCGAACTGCGAACCCTGACGGTGCAACCGTGGAAGAAGTCGAATGTGTGATCGTCCGCGGCGCGTTCCCATACCCAGCGGCTCTCCGTCGTCGCGGGGCCGCGGAGCGGCCGAAAATGAGGGCCGCGCGACGGAGCTACCCAGCGGGGTTGGCCCCACGTTCAAATCTCGCCTCATAACTCAGGCTTTTCAGAAACCTGTTGCCGACGATGAACTCGTCCGGCGTGATCTGACCAATCGACGACTTGAGCCGGTCGCGAATTTTGTCGGTCAGGTGGCGGATCTGACGGTAATTGGCCGAGCCCAGGCCCGCGTCGTAGGGATGCAAAGCCCGCTCGGCGAACAGGCCGTCAAGCCGGCTACGCAACTCGTCGAATTCCGAACCGCGCAACACGGCCGGCCAGTGGAGGCTGCCCTGCCCGCCCTGCCCTGGATCGAGTTGCTCCGGCGACAGCCGGTCGGGAATGCGCGCCTGATTGAACGCGATTATTTCCTCAGGGGTTGGTGCCGGCCGGCGCATCTCGGCGCGGAAGCTCGCGTTCATCCGCCGTCGCTCGAAATAGACTTGCACCGATTTCCTGCGGTTGTCGAGGTAGGCGCTGTGGGCCTGCTGGTAATTGATGGCGGCCTGCGAATGGGCCCGGTTGGATTGCCCCATTCCCTGGGACAACGCGCCCTGGCCGGCCAAGAAGCTACCCCCGCCCCCGAATCCGCCGGCGCCTCTGGAGTAGGGGCGGCGGTACTGCGCCTCGGCAGTCGTCGTCCAGATCGCCATGACCAGCGCCGCCGGAAACACCATCCAGTGTCGAGTTTTCATCGCCGGGAAATCCTGTGTGAGTGATTAACGCGTGGCCTAACCCAGCGATCAAGCATACCCGTTTCGTTGACCATTTGCCATACCGCAATTCGCGTGCCGAGGGTGGTTAGTGGCGATACTTCACGCGGTCGAGAATGAGACATTCACGGTGGCTGGGGCAGAGCCTAAGCGATGCCCCGGTCGCTTTCTAGCCGGGGCACCGCTGTTTCGCGGCAAAATGTGTCATTGTCGGCCGCGTGAAGTGGTTCGTGGTCATTGGACCAATCAAACTGACGGCACCACAATCCAAGAATGGGACATCCGCCCACTGCCTCCCACTCCGCCGACCCTCCCGCCCGACTGCGACTGCTGTTAAGATGGCACCTCGCTGCCGGAACCACCAGGCCCACGCACCCATGCCGCCCCACGCCCCCAGTCCGACGCTGTCGCTCGGCGACCTGGCTTGCCGCCATCGCGTGATGGAGCTTGAAATCGCGCTGGGAGGAGGCCCACAGGCGATCGAACGGCAACACGCCAAGGGGCGACTGACGGCCCGCGAGCGGATCGAACGTCTTATCGACCCTGGCACGGCCTTCGTCGAATTCGGTCTGTGGGCCGGCTGGGAGATGTATTCCGAGTGGGGGGGGGCCCCTGCGGCCGGAGTGGTTTGCGGGGTGGGCACGGTCGCTGGCCGGCGGCAGATGATCATCGCCAACGACGCCACGGTCAAGGCGGGCGCCTTCTTCCCCGCCACGGCCAAGAAGGTGCTCCGATGTCAGCGGATCGCATTCCAGAACCGGCTGCCTTTGATTTACCTGGTCGATTCGGCGGGCGTGTTCCTGCCGCTGCAAGAAGACGTCTTTCCCGACGAGGACGATTTCGGCCGCATCTTCCGCAACAACGCGGTGCTCTCGGCCAGCGGGCTAGGTCAAATCGCCGCGATCATGGGCAACTGCGTGGCCGGCGGCGGCTATCTTCCGGTTCTGTGCGACAAACTGCTGATGACCGACGGCTCGGGCCTTTATCTGGCCGGGCCGGCGCTGGTGAAAAGCGCGATCGGCCAGGAGGTGTCGAGCGAGGCGTTGGGCGGGGCGGCGATGCACGCCCAGGTGAGCGGCACGATCGACTATCGCGACCCCAACGATGAAGCCTGCCTCGCGCGTCTGCGGCGGCTGGCCGCGGCCGTCGCCCCCGACCCACCGCACCCGCCCGCGCCGTTTGGCCGGCATGCGGCGCTCGCCCCCGCTCGTCCCGCGACCGACATCGAGGGGCTTGTCAGCCCCGACCCGCGGCGGAACTATGAAATCCGCGACGTGCTCGATTGTGTCGTCGACGGCGGCACCTTCGACGAATACAAGGCCGAGTACGGGCAGTCGGTCGTTTGCGGCACCGCGAGGCTGGGCGGGTTTCCCGTCGGGATCGTCGCCAACCAGCACCACCAGGTCCGGCCCGCCGATGGACCGGTGCAATTCGGCGGAGTGCTCTACGTCGACAGCGCCGAGAAGGCGGCCCGCTTCGTCATGAACTGCAACCAGGACTGGCTGCCGATCGTCTTCTTGCAGGACGTCAACGGCTTCATGGTCGGCCGCGACAGCGAACGAGCCGGCATCATCAAGGCCGGCGCCAAGCTGGTCAACGCGATCAGCAACAGCCGCGCGCCCAAGCTCACGGTGCTCGTCGGCGGTTCGTTCGGAGCGGGCAACTACGCCTTGTGCGGCAAGGCATTCGACCCGCGGCTGATTTTCGCCTGGCCGTCGGCCCGCTGCGCCGTGATGGGGGGCGAGCAAGCCACCTCGACCTTGCTGGAAATCACGACCAAGAGTCTCCAGCGGCAAGGTGAAACGGTCGACGACCAGGCGATGGCCCGGCTGCGTGAGAAGGTCACGGGCGATTACGAGCGGCAGATGGACGTGCGTTACGGCGCCGCGCGCGGCTGGGTCGACCGGATCATCGACCCCACGCAAACCCGCGAGGAATTGATCTTCGCCCTGGAACTGGCCACGCGGCACGCCGAGCAAGAGCCGTTCCGGCTGGGCGTGTTTCAGGTGTGACTCACACTCCGCGGCATCGGCACGATATGCAGCGTGTAGCCGACCCGCGCGAGCGCCTCGGCCAGCGTATCGACCGCCAGGTGTTTTCGCCGTGCCAGCACATGGCTGAGCATGTCTTCGGCCAATCCGGTGGCCTCGCAGAATTCTCGGCGGTTGCTAAACCGGGTACGAATGAGTTGTTCGAGTTCGTCCCGGTAGTCCGACTGCCGCACATAACCCGCCGAAATGCCAATCCGGCTGCACAAGTCCTGTCCGATCAGGTACGGAAGCGTTTGCTGAGTTGCGCGGCGCGTGAGGCCTCGGGCGGAATAGAAATCCCACACGGTGGACATCCAAAAGTTACGATACTCGTTCCAGTCGGGATGGCCCTCCGCGCGCGCCATGAAGCCTCGGACAAGCCCTTGTTCGTCGGGATCGAGTCGCGCGAGCGAAAGAACCTTGCCTTTCAGATCGATATATTCCTCAGGGGAGCTCATAGGCTACAAACTCGACTTGTCCTGCGACACACAGGTAAATGCACTTCTGACCGAAAATGACGCATGCGGCGGCGAGCAAGGCGCGCAGCTCATGAAGCCGGCTCGCCTGGACCGCCACGAGGAACTTTCGCGACTTGTCGAACACGCGTTCATGGGTGTCGGGGTCGCGGTAGAATCCTTCATATTCGCCGGGGGCAATGGTGCCACCGTCGAAGTTAAAAAACATCTCGTGGTCCAGCCAGTCCCAAGCTTCGATCGATTGCAGCATCCCATCGGACAGATTCGCATCACGGCACAAGGGAATAAAAAACGAACATTCCAGCAATGGGCTTTGAGTCATGGTCGTGAATCCTACCGACGTACTTCATCGTACATTCCTCCATGACACCGCTCGGAGAGTGTCGTCACCCTGAACACAACCGTCTACTGATCGTGGCGCCGAATCGAAATCCAACAGCGCGGTCTGGGCGTCCATAATGGGTCGCGCCAACGAAACATCCACCCGAATTCTACCCGACTCTTGACCCAAGGTCAAGATTCCCGGCGAAACCGGTCGTGACAGCGAGGGCGTACAATGGTTATACTTCACGCGGTCGAGAATGAGACATTCACCGCTTTCTCGTGGCGAAATGTTCCCTTGTCGGCCGCGTGAAAAAGCTCGCACGGCGCTCTACGCGCCGGGAACTCAACTCGTGATCTGCAAAATCGCCAACGGCGCTGGTTTTCTGGGCGACAACATCGACGCGCCGCGGCGGCTGGTCGAGGCGGCCGAGGTCGATTATCTGACCTTGGAATACCTTGCGGAGTTGACTCTCTCGATTCTTGCCCGTGTGCGCGAGAAAGATCCCGCCGCCGGTTACGCCGAGGATTTTCTTGGCGTGCTCGAAAGCCTCGTGCCGGCCTTGAAAGCCCAGCCGCGGCTCAAACTGGTGACCAATGCCGGCGGTATGAACCCCACGAGCTGCGCCCACGCGGCGGCGCGAATCCTGGCCACGGCGGGCCTGGCCGACACACCCATCGGCGTCGTCACAGGCGACGACCTGCTAGCCGACCTTGCGAAACTGCAAGCCGCCGGTTGCGCGTTCACGAACCTCGATACCCACCAACCCCTGGCGACGCTCAACGAGCCGGTGGTCAGTGCCAACGCGTACCTCGGCGCCCGCGAGATCGCCGGCTGCCTTGACTCCGGCGCGCGGATCGTCATCACGGGCCGTGTGGCCGACGCTTCGCTTGCCGTCGGCCCGGCGTTCCACGAATTCGGCTGGAACTGGGACGACTGGCGTCGCCTGGCCGGCGCGAGCGTCGCCGGCCATGTGATCGAGTGCGGCGCGCAGGCCACCGGCGGTTTTTACCCGCACTGGCAAGAAATCGACCTGGCTCATGTAGGCTACCCGATCGCCGAATTGAACGACGACGGCGACGCCGTGATCACCAAGCCGCATGGGTCCGGTGGCGTCGTCAATCGGGAGACCGTGGCCGAACAGCTCGTGTACGAGATCGGCGACCCGGCCCACTACCTCACGCCCGACGTCGACGTCGATTTCACGACGGTCGAAATCGAAGAGCTTGGCGCCGATCGGGTGGCGGTGCGGGGGGCCACCGGCCGGCCGGCGCCGGAGAGTTACAAGGTTTCGCTGGCGTACCGCGCGGGCTACACCGCCGCCGGCCAGATGCTGGTTTTCGGCCGCGACGCGGTCGCCAAAGCCCAAGCCTGTGCCGAGATCGTGCTCGCCCGGTTGCGGATCGCCGGTTATGAATTCGCCAACTCGCACGTCGAGTGCCTGGGGGCCGGCGAGGGCGTGCCGGGCCTGGCATTACCGCCGGTGGAGTTGCGCGAAGTGGTGTTGCGGCTTACGGTGCATGACCCGCGGCGCGAGGCCGTCGAGCGGTTCGCCAGGGAGTTTGCCCCGCTGGCCACCAGCGGACCCGCCGGGCTTGCCGGCTACGCCGGCGGCCGGCCCCAACCGCGGCCCGTGTTCGCCTATTGGCCCACACTCGTACCCAAGCAACGGGTCAAACCGCGATACGAGGTTCGTGCGGCTACTGAGTGGCGACCGTGACCGAGTTGACGAGGCTTTCGCGTCGTGCTTTGATACCCGCGTGAGCCCGCAATTGGCAAACGAGGAGGCGAGGCATGAAACGGGACGAGGTTCTGGCGATCCTGCGAGCCAACGAAGAGCGACTGCGCCAACAGTACGGCGTCCGGTCGTTGGCCCTGTTCGGCTCCGTCGCTCGAGACGAGGCCAGGTCAACGAGTGACGTGGACCTGCTGGTCGAGTTCGACCGGCCCACGGGATATTTCGGACTGGTCCGGCTGCAATTGTTCCTTGAACAAATGCTCGGCTCGTCAGTCGATCTCGGCACTACCGGAAGTCTACGGCCTTCCATGCGACGGCGCGTCGAGAAGGAGATCATTCGTGTCGCTTAGAAGCTGGAAAGAACGGATTCAAGATATCCTCGCCGCCATCGCCGAAATCGAGAAATTCATCGCCGGTATCGCCAAGGATCAGTTTCTGGCGGACCCAAAGACGATCAAGGCGGTCGTGGCCAACCTGACCATCATTGGTGAAGCGGCTCGACATGTTCCGGATGTCATCGTTCAGGCACACTCGGAAATCCCCTGGCCGCTGATGACCGGAATGCGAAACCGGATCGTCCACGGGTATTATCAGGTCGATTCCGTGATGGTCTGGGAGACATGCCAGAACGACCTCCCTCCGCTCGTGGAAGCGCTGAAAATGCTCATGACGTAAACTCGCAGACCAGGGCGTGAGGCGTCGGCGCGGGGCAACGTGGTTTTTCACAAATCGAATCGCACCAATGATTTGCGAGTCGGATAGGGTCGGCCCGTCGAACAACCGCAACTGTCAAGGGGTTGGTGGCCGAGCAAAACGTGATCCTCATCTGCGCAACTCTCCAGTGGAACCTCCCCGGACGGCAAGCCGCCCCAAGCCACCGACGCGGAAGGGAGACGTATTGCCTCACCACCCGAGTTCCGGGTAAACTCCCCGCCTTCTCGGTCGGATCGCTCGTCGTCGGCGCGCCGATCGCGCACGCGACAAGGAGGTCGCCCTTTGTTCTCGAAGTGGCCAATTCGGATCAAGTTGCGCATTGGGCTGGGCCTGCTGCTGGGGATCGTGATCACCCTGAGTTGGAGCGCGATCCACGGTCTGTACGCCTACCGCAGCCTCGTGCGGAGCCTGAGCCGACGGGTGCTCGAGCTGCCCAAAGCGAATGACCTGAACCAAAGCGTGACCGACCTGCGCGTGGCGTTGGCCGACGACGACGCCCCCACGTCGTTGGGCGATCCGCGCTCGCCGGGCCAAGGGCCATCCGCGCGGAGGCACTGGGCCAAGACCGAATTCAGCGTCCAGCTCCAGAGGGTCGAACATACCTTCGACGACTATCGGCGGCAACTGGCCGAGAATCCCGACCGCGGCGGCATCAGCGATAACGCCCTGGAATGGGACACCGTCGACGAGATCGAGGCCGCCTTGGCGCGGATCAAGACCAAAGCCGACCGCGACGCCGATTGGCTTTTCGACCCGGTGCTCGAGAGCAAGCTCAACACCGAGCTGAACGAGTTGCAGAGGTTGACGGCCTCGCTTCCCATGCACCTCTATCTCAGCATCCGCGAGTTCACCGCCGACGCCCGGCGGCAGTACCGCACCCTGCTCGGCCTGACCTGGGCCGCCAGCGTCTCGACCATTGCGATCTTCGCCGTGTTCCTGCGGCTCAGCCTGGAGTGGGTATTCCGGCCGCTACGGGTGCTCGTCGATGGCTCGCGCCGCGTGGCGGCGGGAGAGTTCGACTACCGCATTCACCTGGATACCAATGACGAAATGTCGGAACTTGCGGGCGCGATGAACGATATGACCGCGCGGTTCCAGGCGATCCGCGACGACCTCGACCGCCAGGTACAGGAACGCACCAAGCAGGTGGTGCGCGGCGAACAGTTGGCCAGCGTCGGTTTTCTGGCGGCGGGCGTGGCCCACGAGATCAACAACCCGCTCGCGTCCATCGCCATGTGCGCCGAGTCGCTCGAGGGCCGCCTGCGCGACGCGCTGTCGGCCGGCGACCCGGAACAGAAGATCATTCTCGATTACCTGCGCATGATCCAGGACGAGGCCTTCCGCTGCAAAGGGATCACCGAAAAGCTCCTCGATTTCTCGCGCATGGGCGACGTCAAGCGGCAGACCACCGAGCTGCGCGAGCTCGTCGAGGGAGTGATCGACATGCTCGGCCACCTCGGCAAGTATCAGGAGAAACAGATTCACCTCGTGCCGGGCGCGCCGGTATGGGTCTCGGTCAATCCCCAGGAAATCAAACAAGTCGCGCTCAACCTGCTGACCAACGGCCTTGACAGCGTCGAAGGCGGCGGCACGGTGACCGTCGAGTTGGGGCCCGCCGGCGGCGAGGCCGAGATGATCGTCAGCGACGACGGCTGCGGCATGACGAGCGAAGTGCTCGAGCATCTGTTCGAGCCGTTTTTCACCCGCCGTCGAAACGGCCAGGGGACCGGCCTGGGGCTTTCGATCACGTACCGCATCATCGCCGATCACGGGGGTACGATCGACGCCGAAAGCGATGGTCCCCACCGCGGCGCGACCTTCCGCGTCCGCCTGCCGCTGGAAAAGGCGATCGGCGCCAGGCTGCAGGTTTTAGTCGCCTAACGTCGAACCTCTAACGCCCAACGCCCCAACGCCTAACGCCTCATGCCCAACATCGCCACGAAGCCGCATAAACGCTTGAAACTGCTGTTCGCCGACGACGAGCGGTCGTTGCAGGAACTGATGAGCCACGAACTGCCCCGCTTGGGGCACGAAGTCACGGTTTGTCCCGACGGCGCCGTGGCGGTTGCCGCCCTGCAGCGCAACACGTACGACTGCATCCTGGTCGACCTCGACATGCCCAAGCTCTCCGGTATCGAGGTCATCGCCAAGGCGAAGGAGCTTTCGCCCGACACCGAGGCGGTGGTGCTCACCGGCAAGTCGTCGTTGGAAACGGCGGTCGCCGCGCTGCGGCAAGGCGCCTTCGACTACCTGACCAAGCCCTGCAAGCTGGCCGAAATCGAAGCGCTCTTGGATCGGGTGGCCGAAAAGCGCGAGTTGACGAACAAGTACCGCGCGATCAAACGGCGGCTCGAACGGATCGAAGGCGGTTCGCAGCTCATCGGCGATTCGCCGGGCATGGACGCGGTGCGCATGTTGATCGACAAGGTGGCACCGACAACCTCGACCGTGCTCGTGCTGGGCGAAACCGGCACCGGCAAAGAGCTCGTGGCCCGCGCCGTACACGACCAAAGCGTACGGGCCGACATGCCCTTCGTGGCCATCAATTGCGGCGCGCTGCCCGAGAGCCTGATCGAAAGCGAGTTGTTCGGGCACCGCAAGGGTGCGTTCACCGGCGCCGACGAGCATCGCGTGGGCCTGTTCGAAGTCGCCAATGGCGGCACGATCTTCCTCGACGAAATCGGCGAACTGCCCAAGTCGTTGCAAGCCAAGCTGCTGCGGGTGCTCGAAAGCGGCGAAATCCGCCGTGTCGGCGACAACGAATCGTTCAAGGTCGACGTGCGGGTGGTCTGCGCCACGCACCGCGACCTCGACGAAATGGTGGCCGAGGGCGATTTCCGGGAAGACTTGATGTTCCGCATCAACACGTTCGAGATCCACCTCCCGCCCTTGCGCGACCGGATCGACGACATGGCGCAGCTTGCCCGCCACCTGCTGGGGCGGTTCCGGCCCAACGCGCGGCCCGGCGACGAGCTTTTGAGCGACGACGCGATCGCGGCCTTGCGGCAGCACGTCTGGCCGGGCAACGTCCGCGAACTGGCCAACGTCGTCGAGCACGCGGCCATCCTCTGCGACTCCGGGCCGATCACCGCCGCCCATCTGCCCAGCAAGTTCGCCCACCGCAAGCTGCGCGGTCCGCACTTCAAACCGTTTGGGGCGCAGTCGCTGCGCGAAGTCGAAAACCAGGCCATCCAGCAGGCGCTCGACCGCCACGCCGGCAACAAGCCCAGGGCCGCCGAAGAACTCGGCATCAGCCTCAAGACGCTCTACAACAAGCTCAGCCAGGTCACCCAGTTGGAGCAGTCGGCCTGAAGCGGTTGCCCTTTCAAAAAAATCCCCGTATCCCACCGTATCCCCTTTCCAGAGTGCGGGCAAACTGTATTGGTTCAGCGTGAAAGGGAGTCACGGGAGGCCGATCGAAAAACGCCCCAAAAACTCCATAGAAAACAGATTTTCACGTCAGCCCCAACAAGGCTCCCGAATTCTTGCGAATCCGGCTACGCGCGGCGAACGCGGCGAACGAAACAAACTTGCAAATCTTCAGACGAGCAGCGAAAATGTCTGAGGTTGGTCGGCGGGGTGCCACCACGGGCTGGTGTGGTTCCCTCCTCATTCTTCACGAACTTCACTGACGGAGATCTCCCATGCGACATGTTCTGTTCATGTGCCTGGCGTTGACGCCGCTGGCGGCGGCTTCGGCCCAGGAAAACGATTCGCGCGGCGGACGCCATTCGGCCCTGCGAGACTTGAAGTTGGCCTTTTACAAGCTGGCCACACACACACGCGGAAAGCAAACGCTCGATGAATTTGCCCAGAACGACGAAAATGCGGCAGAGCGAACCGCGCAGCATGATCGGCGCGACGACGACTCGCGGCCACCGGAACGCCGGCACGAGGGCCGCCGTGGGCACGAGGATCGCCGTGAGCATGAGGGCCGCCGCGGGCACGAGCCTGACGGCAGGCCGCCGGCGTCGGACGGCGATCATCGTGGACATCAAGGTCCGCCGGAGGGCGGTCCTCATGGCCCGCCGCCAGGCGGCCCTCATGACGGCCCGCACGGCCCGCCGCCGCATGGCCCCCATGGCGGCCCCCACGGCCCACCCCATGGCGGCCCCCACGCTCCGCCACCGGGTGGCCCTCATGGCCCTCCGCACGGCCCGCCACCGGGTGGCCCTCATGGCGGCCCACCGCCAGGCGACCATGGTGACTCGGCGCATGCTCATCATTGGGGTGCTCCGCAGGGTGGCGGAACAGGGCATGGCGGGCATGGCCATCACGGCTGTCCGCATTGCGGTTGTGGTCACGCGCAGCACGCGGGTCATGGCGGCCATCGCCATCAACGTGGCGCCCACGGTTCCGCCGACGCGAGGGAGACCGTCGAAACATCGGGAACGCCCCTGGTCATTCTGATCGAACTGAAGGAACATGCCTCGGGCGACCAGAGCACCCAATTCCGCGCGGCGTGGGCCCGCGGCGTTCAACTCAGAATCGCCGAGAATGACGAAGACGATGATGAGGAGGAGGGCGATGATGAGGAGGATGAGGATGAGGATGAGGATGACGATGACGACGATGACGATGACGACGATGACGACTCGATCGAAGCATTGCGCGAACAGGTCGAGATGCTGCGCCATGAAGTCCGCGAGTTGCATGAGATGGTCGAGCGTGTCGTCGACCGGAAATGAACCGGCCGGTCACACCGAATCGACGCGAGCCCCGGCGCGTTGGGCGCCGGGGCTTGTTCGTTTTGCCGATCCAGTCACAATGGAAGAACCATGCCCCACAGCGAATCCATGGCCGGCGCGAAGCGCCTTTGGCACTACACGGTCAAGCCGCATTTCCTCTCGATCGTCGCCGACGGCGCGATCAAGCCCGCCACGGCGTACGCGCCCAAGGGGGCGCCCGCCGTGGTCTGGTTTTCCACGAACGCCGATTGGGAGCCGGCGGCCGACAAGGTGCTGGCCTGCGCGGATGGTTCGCCGCGGCTGTTGGGCCGCGACGAGATGCACACGATCGGCGTCGGTCCCTTGCGGTTCGGCGTCGCGCCGGCCGTCGCGCCGCACACCTGGCACGACTTCAAACGCCTGAGCGGGATCCGGCCCAAGTACGCCAGCGACATGGTCGCGGCCGCGGCCAAGTGCCAATCGCGCCCAAGCGGGTGGTTCGCCACGTTCGAGCCGGTGCCTCGCCCAGAGTGGCTCGCCGTCGAACAGTGGGACGGGTGGCAGTGGGTCGCGGTCCCGCTGATGTAAGGCGTTGTGCGTCGCTCGCGTTCATTTTAATTTCATGTTCAAGGGAGGCTCTATGGACGAGCTCAAGTTGCTCGAGCGCATCACCGTCAGCCCACAGATCTTCGGAGGCAAGCCGATCATCCGGGGCCGGCGATTGGCCGTGGAGCACGTACTCGGCATGCTCGCCGCGGGGGACGATCCCGAGACGATTCTCGAGGGATATCCCTGGCTTCAGCTCGAAGACATCCGCGCTTGTCTCGTCTACGCTCGCCGGCAAGTGGCGCACGAGAGGATCGAACTTTTCCCAATCGACGCCCCTACCGGCGCATGAAGATCCTTCTGGATAGCTGCGTTTGGGGAAAGGCGACCGGGGAGTTGACCGCCGCCGGCCACGATGCCGTGTGGGTCGGCGACTGGCCCTATGATCCCGGCGATGAACAGATCCTCGCGGCCGCACATGCCGACGCTTGCGTTGTCGTCACTCTTGACAAGGACTTTGGTGAGTTGGCCGTTGCACGCGGGCTCCCCCACTGCGGAATCGTGCGATTGGTTAACATCGCCGCTCGGCAGCAAGCGGCGGCGTGTCTTCGCGTGCTCGCATTGCACGGCGCCGAACTTCAAGCCGGCGCCATCGTCACTGCCGAGCGAGGAAGGTTGCGAGTGCGTGCGCCGCAAGGCGAACCACTGACGGAGCCTGAAGAGACGCGCCTCGACGATCCGACCTCCGCGGAGAACGGTGATCGGATCGGCAGTTGAAACCTGGCAATCAGATTACCGAATCGAGTTGGTACTGCCCAACGAATGGCCTAGCGAGACCTCCCGCCCATGTGTGGCATCACTGGCGCCGTTTGGACCGAGACCGGTCAAGCGATCGATCGAGAAACGCTTGTGCGGATGACCGACGCGCTGGCGCATCGCGGTCCCGACGACCGCGGACTCTATACCAGCGAGGCGACCACCCAGGGCGATCGTTCCGGCGGCGTGTCGGGCGTGGCGCTGGGCTTCCGCCGGCTGTCGATCATCGATGTGGCTGGCGGCCGCCAGCCGCTTTCGAATGAGGATGGTTCGATCTGGATCGTCTTCAACGGCGAAATCTACAACTACCGCACGCTCCGCCGGCGGCTCGAGGGCCGCGGTCACACGTTCCGCACGGCCGGCGACACCGAAACCCTCGTCCACCTCTACGAGGATGAAGGGACCGATTTCCTGCGGCACGTCGAGGGAATGTTCGCCCTGGCCATTTGGGACGGCCGCGCGCGGCGGCTCGTGCTGGCCCGCGATCGCCTCGGCGAGAAGCCACTCGTCTATCGGCACGAGCCGGGTCGGTTGCTGTTCGCCAGCGAGTTGAAGAGCCTACTGCAAGTACCCGGCGTGCCGCGCGACGTCGACCCTGGGGCCGTCGACGAGTATCTGGCTTATCAGTATGTGCCGCATCCGAACACGATCTTCCGCGGCATGCGCAAGCTGCCGCCGGCGCACTACGCCGTCTATCGCGAGGGCCGCTTGACAGTCGATTGCTATTGGCGGCCCGACCTGACGCGCCAGATCGAGCGGCCGGCGGCCGACTACGCCGCCGAGCTGCGAGAGAAACTGACTGCCGCGGTCGAGAAACGCCTGCAGAGCGACGTGCCCCTGGGCGCCTTCCTATCCGGGGGCGTCGATTCGTCGATCGTCGTGGGCCTGATGACGCGGCTCGCCAAGGAGCCGGTACGGACCTTTTCGATCGGGTTCCCCGTGCCGGAGTACGACGAAACGAGCTATGCACGCGAGGTGGCCCAAAGGTTGGGCACGGTGCACGAGGAGTTCCGCGTCGAGCCGGACGGCGTGGCGGTGCTTCCCAAGCTGGTCTGGCACTACGACGAGCCCTTCGCCGACAGCTCGGCAATCCCCACCTATTACGTATCGAAGCTGACCCGGCGGCATGTCACCGTCGCCTTGACGGGCGACGGAGGCGACGAACTTTTCGCCGGCTACCCTCGTTACCGGGCGGTGGAGATCGGAACGTGGTTCGACCGATTGCCGCGCGGTCTGATGAAGGCGTTGGCCGGCGAGTTCTGGCAGCGGCTTCCTTCGGGCGGCCGGCAGACATCGTACCTGCGGAAGTTCAAGCGGCTGGTGGGCGCGCTGGCGCGTCCCGCCGAGCGCCGCTACTTCGACTGGGTCTCGATTTTCAACGAGATCCGGCGGGCGGAGCTTTACACCGAGGAGTTCATCGCCCGCTTGCCGGGGAGCGACCCTTTCGAGTTCCTTTCCCGCGCCTTCGCGCGCAGCCGCGGGCGCGACGCGATCACGGCGGCCGGCCTCACCGACCTGCTGACGTACTTGCCCTGCGATCTGATGACTAAGGTCGACATCGCTTCGATGGCCAACTCGCTGGAATGCCGAGCGCCGTTTCTCGACCACCAAGTGGTCGAGCTGGCGGCCGCGATGCCGCTGGCGCTCAAGTACCGGCGCGGGCGCGGCAAGCGGATTCTTTTGGAGGTCTTCGGCGACCTGTTGCCCAAGTCGGTACGCCGCCGGGCGAAGATGGGGTTCGGCGTTCCGCTGGGGCACTGGTTCCGCCACGAGCTGCGCGAATTCGCCCGCGATGTGCTGCTCGATTCGCGCTCGCTGGGGCGAGGCTACTTCCGGGCCGACGTCGTGCGGTCGATGGTCGACGACCACCAGTCGGGGCGCTTCGACCACAGCTACCGACTCTGGGCGCTGTTGGTCTTCGAGCTTTGGCAGCGCGAGTGGGTCGATCGGCCGGCGACGCGCGGGGCGGGTCTGTAGAACAACGAGGCTAACGCCCCCCGCTGGCCTGCGTCGCCGCGGAGCTGGTGATCTCGGCCAGGGCCGCCAGTTGGTTGACGGCGCGGTTTTGCTCTTTCTCCAGATAGGCGCGGCCCTTTTTCACGTTCAAGTGGTCCCAGGGGAGCCTTGCGTCGAGCGGGTAGGCGCGGTGGGCGGTGCTCTCGAGGTCGATGCCGCAGTCGGCAAGTGCCTGCCACCAGAGGTCGGGCTGAAAATGCTCGCGCCAACTGTCGAGCCGCGCGCCGCGCCGCCAGGCCAACTCCACGGCTTCGGCCACGCGCCGGTCGCCGCGGCTCAAGACGCCTTCCAACAGGCTCGTCTCGACATGATGGCACTTGACCTGAACCGAACGCAACCGCCGCCGCAGGCGCAGGTGCTGGTGGGCGCGGTGGAAGTAGTCTCGGCTTCGCATCCCGTTCCATTGGTACGGCGTGTGGGCCTTGGGCACGAAGTTCGATACGCTCGCCGTGACCTTCGGGTAACGGCCGGTCTCTTCGCGGCCGATCGTCGAAATCGTCTCGGCCATGTCGACGATGCCGTCCAGGTCGACCGTTCGCTCGCCCGGCAGCCCGCACAGAAAATAAAGCTTCACCTGTTGCCAGCCGTGGTGGAACGCCTGGCGGCAGCCCTCGTAAAGGTCTTCGTTGCTGATCTTCTTGCGGATCTGCTCGCGCATGTCGTCGCGCGCGACCTCGGGCGCGAGCGTCAAGCCCGACAGGTCGCCGAACATCGACATCAGCGCCGCCACGCTCTTGAGCTGCTCGTTCACGCGCAGGCTGGGGAGGCAGATTTTCACGCCCAGCGGCTGAAACGTCTCCCGCATCCGCCGCACGAGCTGCTCGAAGTGCGGGTAGTCGCTGGTCGAAAGCGAAAGGAGCGAAATCTCGGACTGGCCCGTGGCACGGTAAGCCGCCAACGCGGCCTCGACGATCGTTTCGACCGAACGGATGCGCAACGGCCGCTTGATCACCGTGCTCTGGCAGAAGCGGCACTGCCAAGGGCAGCCGCGCATGATCTCGATCGCGATCCGGTCATGCACGCACTCGACGAAGGGGACGATCGGCGCCCGGGGGAGCGGGATCGCGTCGAGGTCATCGATGACGGCGGGTTCGATCGTGGCGGGCACTTCGCCGCGCGTGGGGCGCAGCGCCAGCAGCCGGCCGTCGCCGCCATGCGTTCGCTCGCTGTACTGGGGCTCGTAAAATCGCGGCACGTAGGCGAAGGGGAGCCGCGCCGCCAGTTGGGCCAACAATTCCTCGCGCTGCTGGAGCCCCGCTTCGCCCGTGGCCTGCCGGCCGGCCGAGCGCGCCGCGCTCTTGAGTTCCAGCCATAGGTCGCACAGCGGCGGCAAGCTCGGTTCGCCGTCGCCGGTGACGAAAACGTCGACGAAAGGGGCCAGCGGTTCGGGGTTCTGGGCGCAGGGACCGCCGGCGATCACCAGTGGGTGTTCCAGCGTCCGCCCCCTTGAGCGAAGCGGGATGCGGCCCAGGTCGAGCATGGTCAGCACGTTGCCGAACGATATTTCGTATTGCAGCGTGAAGCCGAGCACGTCGAACTGGTCGAGCGGCGTGAAGGTTTCGAGGCTGTAGAGCGGCGCTTCGTGGCGACGAAGCTGCTCCTCCATGTCGGGCCAGGGCGTGAAGGCCCGCTCGCAGGCCCAGTCGTCGCGGCCGTTCATCAGGAAATAGAGCACTTGCAGGCCGTGGTGGCTCATGCCGATCGTGTAGGCGTCGGGAAAAGCCAGGCACAGTTTGCCGCGGACCTCGCGATGGTCCTTGCGGACCATGTTCAACTCGCCGCCGATGTACTCGGCCGCCGACTGCACTCGCGAAAGCAGGTGGCTGACGACGAAATCCTTGTAGCGCTGATTGAGCATGTGTACTCGCCTTTCCGGCCGGCCATGATGATCGACTCATCCGACGGAACTGTACATGGTTACCGACCCCCGCTAGACCAGCCGCGCAGTGGTCTTCGGCACCAGCCGATAGCCGCACGAACGAACGACCAACAGCGACACGACAACGACGGCGATGGCGATCAGCAAGTCCAGAGCCAAGCACGGTATCAGCCACCAGCCAAGCATATCGAGTTGCGCGGCGAATGAAAGCACGACGCCCAGGAGCGAGGCCACGAGGCACACCAGGAACACGCGCGGGCCGACGCGACCTGTCCCCAACGCCGCCCAGGCGGCGCAGAGTGTGTCGATCAGGTATATCACGATCCCCAATATGTTTGCCGCGGCCATCCGCCAATCAGAGTTGCCGATCAATTCACCCGATCTCGCACGGCGCAACAAACCGAGCACGACGGCGATCACTGCGGTAACCACCAGTACGCTCAGAATCGAGTACTGCACACGCGCCGGCGCCGACGAGTCCTCCGAGTCGGGAACCAGCCGCAATTCGCTGAACCATTTCCGCATCGCCAGAAATGCCCCGGTCAAAGGCACGACGACGATGCATTCCTGGCCGAAGACTGTAAGGAATTCGATGATCCAGTGGGTCGGTGGTGTTTCCGCGGTGCTTGGTCTGAACATCGACGCGAGCGTCGGCCAGATCGCCAAGTAGGCGCAGCCCAGCAGGGCGCCCGCCAATCGCCGGATGCCTCGGCTCGTTCCCATGCCCCCCCAGAAACTCAGCAACATCAATTGGCCCAGAAAGACGGACGCCAGCGCCCAGCGCAACGATATAAAGCGCATTTCCGGTGGCACGACCAGAGAACCGGTGGCCGGGACGACCGACAGCAGCAAATGCAGCGTGACCAACCGGCGCAATTTGCGAACACCTGTCGATGGCAGGCACGAGGCGGCCGTTTCGGGCGACTGGACCATGACCGAAAGTCTAAGTGCCGTGGGCGGCCTTTGCAAATGCTCCGGTGCGCCGGATGGATGCGTCGCGTCAAGCGATACTTCACGCGGTCAAAATTAGACATTCACGGTGGCTGGGGCAGAGCGTAAGCGATGCCCCGGTCGCTATCGAGCCGGGGCATCGCTTAGGCTCTCCCACCAGCCACCGCATTCTCGCGGCAAAATGTCCCATTCTCGGCCGCTTGAAGTCTAGGCAGGGTGGTTCAACACCTGAAACCCACCCCGCCCCGCCGGGGTAATTCAAAGGGGTGGCATTCGCGCACCGATCTGGACGGCGAAGCGTAGAAGGGGTATCAATGATGACGTAGAAGGGAGCCTTACCCAATGCGAACTTGTCTCGCAACCATTTTAGCCGTATCGGTTTGCGCACCGTCCACTTTCGCCGCGGACACGCCCGGCCCCGTGGTCGGCCGCAAGATCGACGATTTCGAGCTGCGCGACGACCGCGGCTCGACGCATCAACTGAGCGATTTCGCACGGAGCAAGCTGGTCGTCGTCGCTTTTCTTGGCTGCGAATGCCCGCTGGCCAAACTCTATGGCGCCCGGCTGGGAAAGCTGGCCGCCGAATTCGAGCCGCGGGGCGTGGCCTTCGTGGGGATCAACTCGAACCGGCAAGATTCCCTCACGGAGATGGCGGCCTACGCCCGGCTGCAAGAGATCGCTTTCCCCTTACTGAAGGATCCCGGCAACGCGATCGCCGACCGTTTTGGCGCGGCGCGGACCCCCCAGGTGTTCGTTCTCGACCACGACCGCGCTATCCGCTATTCGGGCCGAATCGACGACCAATACCTTGTGGGCGTGCGACGTCCTCAGCCGACTCGCCGCGACCTGGCGCTGGCGCTGGAAGAGTTGTTGGCCGGTCAGCCGGTGACCGTGGCCGAAACACCGGTCGCCGGCTGCCAAATCGGCCGGATCGCACGCGGTACACCGCACGGCGAAGTGACCTACTCGAACCAGATCGCTCGGCTGTTCCAGCGGCGGTGCGTCGAGTGCCACCGCGAGGGAGAGGTCGCCCCGTTCCCCATGACCAATTACGAGGAAATCGTCGGCTGGGGCGAAGCGATCCGAGAGGTGGTCGACGAAGGTCGGATGCCGCCCTGGTTCGCCAACCCCGAACATGGCCGGTTCGCCAACGACGCCCGGCTGAGCGACGACGAGAAGCAATGGATCCGCGCATGGGTCGGCGCGGGTTGCCCCGAGGGAGATCCGGCGCAATTGCCCGAGCCACGGCAGTTCACACTGGGTTGGCAGATCCCCGAGCCCGACCAGGTCATTCATATCCAGCCGGAGCCGGTCACGGTGCAAGCCGATGGCGTGGTGAAGTACCAGTATTTCGAGGTCGATCCGGGCTTTACCGAGGACAAGTGGATCGCGGCGGCCGAGGCGCGGCCCGACAACCGATCGGTGGTGCATCATATCGTGGCCTTCTTCGTACCGCCGGGCGAGAAGGCGCGCGGCGGACGCGGCGCGATGATCGGCTACGCTCCCGGCATGCCGCCCAACCGGTTTCCCGAAGGGGCCGCGTTGTTCGTGCCGGCCGGATCGAAGGTGGTCTTCCAGATGCACTACACGCCCAACGGCAAGGAGCAACGCGACCGCAGTTACGTGGGGTTGAAGTTCGCCGACCCGGCCCAGGTGAAGTACCGCATGAGCGGAGGCATGGCCCCCAACAATTCCTTTGAAATACCGCCCGGCGCCGATAACCACGAGGTGCGTTCGACGCACCACCTCACCAAGGACGCGCGCCTGCTGACGCTCACGCCCCACATGCATTTGCGCGGCAAGTCGTTCCGCTACGAGGCCGAATACCCCGACGGCACGCGCGAGATCCTGTTGGACATTCCGCGCTACGATTTCAACTGGCAACTGCGTTACACGCTGGCCGAACCGAAACGGTTGCCCAAGGGAACCAAGTTGATCTGCACCGCCCATTTCGACAATTCCGAGAAGAACCTGTCCAACCCCGATCCGACCCAGTCCGTCCGCTGGGGCGACCAGACCTGGGAGGAGATGATGATCGGCTACTTCAGCACGCTGCCGATGGAAACCGTCGATGCAAGCCCGACGAATACGGAGGAGTCGACGGCGGGCGAAGGTGGGTGAGACATTCACGGTGGCTGGGGCAGAGCCTAAGCGATGCCCCGGTCGCTAACTGGCCGGGGCATCGCTTAGGCTCCGCCACCAGCCACCACTTTCTCGTGGCAAAATGTCCGCGGCGCGCCGACGGCTATGTCTGGCCGGGCAACGACTGCGAGCTGGATTTCTGCGGCGGTACGTGACTTGGAATACGCCGCGTGGTAGAATGCAATAGAACGAGCCTGGCCCGGATTATTCATGGTCCCGTAGCTGGCTTCGCAAGAAGTCAGGCCGTGGACGCGAGTTACGCCAGAATTCTTGCGAATTCTGCTACAGCATAGTGCGCGAGTTCCTCCCCGGACCATGAATAATCGGGCTAGGGGGGATCTTGCCCAGGATTCGGATAGTGAGGAATTGCCCATGACGCGAATTGTGGTTGATGCAATGTTGCGGGAAAGGCTGACAGGTTCGAGCGAGCCGCTGGAATTGTGCGACGAATCGGGCCGCGTGTTGGGCCGGTTCATTCCAAAGATCGACTGGGAGGCCATCGAGCGCGAACGTCCCAAACGGACCGAGGAAGAGATGCGGCTTCGCGAGCAAGAGAAAGGCATGAGCATCGCCGAAGTGCTGGCGCACCTGGAGAAGCTGTGAGGTATCGCGTCGAGTGGATACCATCCGTAGTGAACGACCTTTCGGCAATCTGGTTGGCGGCGAATTCCGCTGATCGGAAGACGATTTCCGAGGCGTCTCAAGAGATTGATCGCCTTCTGCATGAGGATGCGGAGGATCTTGGTGAATCTCGCACTAACGACCTACGGATACTGTTGAATGCTCCTCTAGGCGTCACGTTCCGTATCCTGCCAAGAATGTCGGTCGCGCAGGTACTGGATATCTGGCGAACGCGGCCCCCGCGCAGCCACGGACCAAGGACGGCGGACAACTGACCACGGGCGACGGACGCTCCTCGGCCAGTGGCGACTTGGCCCGGCGTTTTGTATCATCAGGCGCATGGTCAGCGCCCAAGCCACGATTTCCGCCGAAAGTTCCTCCACTGCGATCCGGGTGCTGATTGTCGATAACGACGGACCACACGCGCGGGCGGTGGCCGAGAGCCTTGAGCGCGTCGGGTTCGATTGCACGATGGGCATGTCCGGCGCCGAGGGGGCGCGGCTCATCGAGCAGGAGAGCTTCGACCTGATCATCACCGACCTGGTGATGAACGACGTGGGCGGGCTGGAAATCCTGGCACGCGCCAAAGACGATCTGCCCGACGCCGAGGTGATCCTGGTCACCGGCCACGGCAACGTCCCCTCGGCGGTCGCGGCCATGCAGCAGGGGGCCTTCAACTACCTTGAGAAACCGCTCGACATCGGCCAGCTTCGGGCCGTGGCCGACAAGGCCGTCGCCGCCACGCGTCTCCGCCGCGCCAACGCCGAGCTGAACCGCCGGCTGGACGAGAAGTTCGGCTTCGAGGGGGTCGTCGGTTCCAGCCTCGAAATGAACAAGGTGATCGACCGCTTGAAGCGGATCGCCCCGACCAGCGCGAGCGTGTTGATTCAGGGAGAGACGGGCACCGGCAAGGAACTGGTGGCCCAGGCGATCCACCAGAACAGCCCGCGCAAGAACAAGCCCTTCGTGGCTCTCAACTGCGCCGCGCTGAGCGAAAACATCCTCGAAAGCGAGCTGTTCGGGCACGTCCGCGGGGCCTTCACCGACGCCTCCAACGACCGGATCGGCAAGTTCGAGTACGCCCATGGCGGCACGTTGTTCCTCGACGAAGTGGGCGACATGCCTCTGGCCACGCAGATCAAACTGCTGCGGGTGCTCGAAAGCGCCGAGATCACGCGGGTCGGCTCGAACGAGCCGATCAAGGTCAACGTGCGAATCCTTTCGGCCACCAACCGGAACCTGGAACAACAGATCGCGGTCGGGGCCTTTCGCAGCGACCTTTTCCAGCGATTGAAAGTCGTCACCGTCGAATTGCCGCGGCTGATCGAGCGGAGCCAGGACATCCCGCTGTTGATCGAGCACTTCGTCCGCCAGTTCGCCAAGCGGCACGAAAAGACCGTCAAGAGCCTCTCGACGGCGGCGCGCCGACGGCTGATGGGCTACGCCTGGCCGGGCAACGTCCGCGAACTGCGCAATACGATCGAGAGCATGGTCGTGGTCGACGCCGATTGCGTGCTCGACGTCGACGACCTGCCGCGGGAACTGGCCGAATCGGCCGAGACGGCGGGCGAAACGTCGTCGGGCCACCTGACCAGCCTGGTGGGCCGGCCGCTGACGGAGATCGAATCGCTGTTCATCACCGAAACCCTCAAGCTGACCGGCGGCAATCGAGAAGAAGCGGCGCAAATGCTCGGTATCGGCCAACGGACGCTGTACCGTAAGATCAAGGAGTACGGTCTGTAGCTGAATTCACAAGAATTCAGGGGTCCAAGCGCCGCAGAGCCCCGAAGCCGTGCGACTTCGGCCGCCGTAGGTCAGGCTTTCCAGCCTGACAACCGGCTCACCGCTCCGCCCACTCCGCCCACTCCGCCCATGGCGGCAGCCGAGCCAACACGTATCCCGCCAGCGTTGAGCGGCGGCTGACGTACGCGAGCTTCCAGCTTTGGTAGACTGCGGTAATGCCTTGGATCGCCACGTCCTGGTTGCCTGCGTGCAGGGCCGTAATGATCGCGCCGCGATCCGCGTCAAGCCCCGTCGTCGGGTCGGTTGGTTGCGACTTGTAGAGGTTGAAGTACTTGAGGATCTTCCCAATGTGCGTGAAGATCCCGCTATTCGCGCTGGTGTAGTCAAGAGCCATACCTCATCATCTCCTGATTCGAGGTCGCCGGCGAAAAAATGGCAAAAGTTGCTGGACGCCTGCAAGAAATCTGGTACACTAACCTACATTAGACCGCCTTTCGGCGGAAAGTCAAGGTTTTCAACGCCGAAATCTTTGCCGCCTGTTTCAGGCGGCATTCCGTGGCAAGGAGTCCGTCACATGGCGAGCGGCTGCGGCAATTCGCCCGCGTCAATGCGCCCGCCGACGTTCGTCGTCTCGTTCGCCGGCACCTGCTGCAAGTGCGGAACGAAGGCCGATTCCTCACCGTGTGGTGGGTGCCAAGAGTCCGCAAAATGCGCGAGTTGCGACCGGTTCAATGGCTACTTTCGCCTCGCGCTCGACGAGAATAACACCTGCCGCTATTTCTATGACTTCACCCAAACGAGCGGCATCCCCCCGTGCAGCGCGCAGACCCTCGAGTTGCTGCTCACCAACCACACCGATCCCACCCGGGTCAATGTCTGCATCCGTCTGACCTTCAGCGACCCGTCGCTACGGCCGGTCTCCTGGGGCAAGACGGGCGTCCGGGCAAATTGCAACATCGGCGTGCTCAGGCGGCGCACGACGAACCGACAGTGCTGTTGGCCGCTGCAAATCACCGTCACGCCGGTTCCCTTGCCCGACTTCGTGCCGCCGCAGCCCGAATGGTTCCGCGGCGATCCCGACGACCTGAACGACGCCCCCTTCTGGCCGAGCCTCGGCTTTGATACCCTGGAAGACAGCGACTACGCCCCGCTGCGGTATTACAACGGCGAGTTGCAACTCCGCGTGAAGGACGTGGCCTCCGGCGGCTACGGCATCCCGTGGGGTCATACCCGCATCTGGAGCAATCGCCTCTCGAACAGTTACGACTTCGGCCAGGGCTACAACTGGACGGTGCTGGAATGGCCCCAACTGGTGTTGGTGAAGTCGGACATGGGAGCGCAAAAGACCGGCTGCACGGTGGTGCTCTTGCGCGGCACGCGCAACGCCCTCTGGTTCGAGGAGAGTGCCATGGGGCAAAACCAGTTCGTTTGGCAATCGCTGTTCGGCGCCAAGCACCAGTTCCAGCACTTTCCCGAGGAAAAGCTGTTCCGCATCGCCGCCCCCAACGGCCACGTTTGGGAATTCTATGACTTCACCTCGCCCAATTCGAAGGCCTTCAGCGGCATGCCCAAGTCGCAACGCGCCCAGATTGCTCCCGGCCGATTCAAACGGCACATCGGCCCCGGCGGGCAGACCGTCACGGCCCAGTGGGAGAACTGCCAGCTTCAGTCGGTCACCCGCGGCGGGCCGCAAGGGTCGGCCGTCGGCGACGAAACCTACGAGTACGAGTGGCTTCAGAAGCCCGACCCCAACGCCGGCCGGCTCGCGACGATTACGCTGGCCGGGCCCATGGGAAACATCGGCCGAGTGGACTACGATTATTACGGCGAGA
>Ga0307372_10000775_pt1 | contig 55747 bp, 52 predicted proteins | sample OX1MG_FD_202533 | JGI IMG/M metagenome (GOLD analysis project Ga0307372, IMG submission 202533) | Soil microbial communities from Risofladan, Vaasa, Finland - OX-1 | ecosystem: Environmental > Terrestrial > Soil > Coastal area > Acid sulfate soil | place: Finland: Risofladan, Vaasa | collected...
GCTTCCAGCGACTGGTTCTCGAGCTCAGCCAAATAGACCGGGAGGGGCACGTCGGATTCCCGGGCTGCCACCATCTTTTCGTCGTCAGCAAAGGTGGGGTCGGCTCGGATCACGTGGTCGGCGGCGGTGAGGATGGTCATCCGCGAGCGGTGGTTCCGAAACAGTCCGAACTGGCGTCCCAGAGCATCCGTCATGATCCCGGGCTTGGCGTCCCGGAAGGCATAGATCGACTGCCGCGCATCGCCAACCATGAAGAGGCTCTGGTGGTGGGGACCGCTGAGTTGATGGATCAAGGACTCCTGGAGCGCGCTGGTGTCCTGGTATTCGTCGACGATGAGCAGTCGGAAGTTGGCCCGGCACCATGCCAGGAGCTCTGGCGATTGGCGCAGCGACTGCAGCCCCTGCCTGAGTAGACCGTCAAAGTCAAGCGCCCGGCGGACGGTCAAGCGGCGCTCGTACTCCCTCCAGATGGCAATGGTCAAGTGCATCGCCGCGCGGTTCCAAGCAACCTCCTCGGGAGGGTCGCCCAACTCCGCGGCCCTGGCATACGCGGCCAGGGAACGCGACTCGCACTGGCTTGGGGTGAGCTCGGTGGAACGAAGTCGGGCGACCGCCCAGCGGGCGCCGGCGAGGACCGCGAGCAGGGTGCGCGGATCCGAATCTCGAGGAAGGTGCTGCAACCAGGAACTCCCGCCCCCGTCGGAATGGCGCACCGCCGCTACCGCCTCCTCCATCACCATCCCTGCCGCGATCTCGTCGATGAGTTCAAGATCGCGAGCTACTCCAGCCAGATAGGCTCGCTCGCCTAAGAGACGCCGTATGAGCTGGTGGAAGGTACCGATCCAAGCCCGGTCGAGGGGATCAACCTGACTCCCGGTGGGGGCGAGCCCGACCTCAACCATCACCGCCAGCACCTTCTGTCTCAGTTCCGCTGCCGCTCGGTCGGTGAAGGTGACCGCCATGATCTCCCCCACGGCGTGGTGATCGACCAGGGCGGCGGCGTAGAGCCAGGCCATGGTCGTCGTCTTGCCGCTGCCAGCCGCGGCGACAACCTTGATCGGGCCCTTGCCCAGCTCCTGCACAACATCGAATTGGGCAGGGGTGAGCGCCTGCTGAGCACGCGCCAAGAAGTCTTCGCGCTGGCTCAAAGTTCGGGGTTGGGTGTGGGAAAGCTGTGGCCCACTGATTCCTCGCCGTCGCACCAGAAGCTGACGCTACAGCCCGCCCGGCCATCGCGGCAGGTCCTCTGCTGATGGCGTGGCTGGGCGGGAAAACGCCCCCGCAGAATCACCAGGGCCAGTTGGTCCAACTGGCGCTCGATGCGATCCAACTCGCCGTCGCTCAGGGTTCCCACCGCACTAGGCTCCGCGTCCCCTCCGACCATGCGGAATCCCGAGGCAGGAATCGGGTCCGGATCGCGCCGCCCTGGGTCTACCCCGACGTACCAGTTGCGCATCAGCGCCGGCACCTCGTCGGGTAGCTCCTCAGCTAGTCCACCCGATCGCGCTGCGATCTGATAAATGGGGAGCTGCCACTGCTTGGGGCCGTCGGGAGGCACACCGAACACCTCCTTGCGAACAGCTACCTCGCTGAGGTCGTCCTTGGAGGTCTTGTAGTCGATCAACTCGACCTCGCCTCCGGGATGCCGCCAGAGGGCGTCCACCTTGCCGCGAAGATGCCACCCCTGCCGAGGCACGTCGAAGAAGACTTCGGCGGCAATGGGCTCGCCGACCCGATCACGTCCCGCGGCCACGATCTGGCGCTCCCAGCGTGTGAGGAGGCGATCCAGCCAAAGGTTGACGAAGAGGACCTCGACCTCATTCCCAAGTTCAGCGCGGACCTCGGGCATGACCCGGTCCCGGACCAGCACATCGGCCGCCTTGCGAAACGCCAGTGGATCGTCCTGCCACTGCGGCCGCTCCCGGTGCAGCATCTCAAGGAGCCGGTGGGCCTGGAGGCCCAGGGTGAGATTGACGTCCGAGTCACTGGCAGGGCCGAGCAGGTGGGCCAGGTACTGGCGGGGACAGGCGAGCCAGGCTGCCACCGAGGTGGCGCTGAGTGAGATCACCGACCCAAGATCCGCTGCGCCATCCGCCACGGGGTCCCAGGGACCGAGGGCCAGAAGGAGTTCCGCCGCCCTGCGGTTGAGGCTCGGGCCTCCCACTGCTGGCGCCGACTGCGGTGTCGCCAGGGCCAGCTCGGTGACCAAGTCCTCTCGCTGCACCAGCTGCGCCTGCGGGGCGGCGGTCTCCTTGATGCCGGCCTCGACCAGCGCAGTCAGGAACGGCGACCGCTCGGCGGCACGACTCTGGGAGCGGCGAGGCCAAGTGCAGGTCGTCTCGCCGCTGGCTCGAGTTAGACCGACCAGGAAAAGGCGAGCCTCGGCGTCGCGCTGACGGTCTCCAGTGGAGAGCACGTCCTCCATCTCAGGCACGCAGCGCACCATCTCCTGGACTTCCTCCGAGTTGAGCAAGCCGCCGGCATCGCCCGGGCCTGGGATGGTCCCAAGGGCACAGCCACAGAGGAACACGCGGGACCACCTCCGCCCCTTGGCCTGGCGGATGGTCATCACCGACACTTCCTGGCGCAACTCATCCGAAGCTGGTTGGACCTCTCCTCCGGCATAGCGGACCGCGCGTCGAATCAGCTCCAGCCAGTCCGGCAGGGTCAGGGCCGTGCGGCCTAGCCGACTCTGCATGTCCGCAGTCGCCTCCGCACAACGGCTCAAATCTGCCAGGATGCCAGCCGCCTCCAGATCTCTCAGCGCTCGGTCGGACAGTCCTGCCGCCAACTCGACTTGACTTAGAATCCGGCGCACCTGATCCCAGGCGAGCTGTCGGCCTGGGGCTTGCGGGGCGCTCGCTGCCACCTCCAGCCATGGGTTGCCCGCAGCCTTGAGGAGTTCCCATTGCTCCCCCTCGGCACGCTCGCGACCGCCTAGATCCGCCGTACCACCCGTTCCACTGACCCAGTCCCAGAAGACTCTGGCCGGGGAGAGGTTGCGACGCCCAGCGGCGCGGCGGAGGACCGCCAGCGCAGCCGGAGGGACGGCCCGGGGACCGGTCGCCAGGGCCTCCAGAAGTGCATCGGAATCAGCTGGGGAGCTGAGCACCCGGAGCCAGTTCAGGGCCACGCCGACCAGAGGGGAACCCGCGCCCTCTCCCCCGCCCGAAATCCGGTAGGGCACGCCAACGGCATTGAGGGCGGCCCGGATGGGTGCCAGCTGGCGGTTGGAGGAGCGGACGAGCAGGGCTACATCGCTGAAGTCCAGCTCGCCTTGCAAACGGGCCCGAAGGATTTCTCTCGCCACCGCAAGGGCTTCCTCGGTTTCGTCTGAGGCAACCCAGATGGCGGCGCTGGCGGCGACTCGAAACGCCGCCCGGGGGACAAAGTCCGGCTCGAGGACCTCCCTGGTTGGGGCACTCTCCCTAAGATCGAGGCCCAAGCTCGCGGCAGCCTCCACCGTCCAGGGCGGAAGAGCCCCTGCGAGCACCCAGTCCTCTGCCCTCAACTCACTGGGGAAGTACTCCTCGAAGGGTCGACTTGACGACTCGCTGGAAACCCCTCGGAAGCCCGGCGTGGACTCGCTCCAATGACCGGCCATAACCAGACGCTGAGGCGGAGTCAGTCGCGCCGACAGCTCGCGCAGAAGTAGCCACTGGGCGGGACTCAGATCCTCCGCCTCGTCGACCAGCAAGAGGTCGGCCCATCCGCTCATGGCGCCGCGGTCGCTTACCAGGGCGTCGATAGCCAGGCCATGGCCATCGCGGGGGTCATGGCTCTCCATCTCGTCCAGCACATCCTGGTAGTTGGCCGCCACCACCGCGATCTCCCGGAGCGTGTCCGGCGCGTCGCGCAGTCGCTCTGCCAGCAGACCAGGACCCACCAGTGCGCGCTTGGCGGCGGAAACAACAGCTAGCGCGTCGTTGGTCGATGAGGGCTCTTCGGCCAGGGGACCGAGGCGCGGCAGAGACGGAGCGGCTCGGCGCAGGGCCTCTCCCATCGCCAGCCATTCCCCGGCTCGAGAGAGGACTTGTCCGGGAGAGTTGCCTCTACCCAGCCTGGCCAAAACAGTCCGGGCCAAACGTTCGTGAGTCTGGATGAAAATCCCGGGATGGGCTTCGGGAAGCTTGGCCGCGATGCGGGCCTCCGCGGCCACGGCGCTCGCCCGGCTGCGAACGATCAGGACCAGGCGGGTGGGATCGTTTCCGGACCTGATCCACTCGACAGCCAGATTCACGAGAAGCTCGGTCTTGCCCGAGCCGGGCCCACCGACCACACGAGTGGGTCCCCGCAGTTCGCCGACACCCCGGCCCGGGAGAGAATGTCGGTCGGTCAGGGGATGGTTAACTTCGCACCTGCTCCGGCGAGCCAACCGCGCGCCCAGGACTCCGGAACGCAACCAGGGCCGCCATCAGCCCCTCCGGGCGGAGCAGCTGGCGGAGGGCGCCCGCTCGAAGCGCCGGATCCTCTCCTCGGGCGAGTCCGCCTGCGACCCCCTCCACGATAGAGCTGACCATACCTGCCAGCCAGGCGGCGTCCGGATTGGCCGGTTGCTCAGAGATCTCGGTTGCCTCCACCTCGTTCAACAGCGAGGCAACCATGGCCCTCCCGACCCGGTCGCGAAGCTCGTCAACGCGCCGCTTGGCTGACCCGGCTGCCGCATCCACGAGATGAAACAGCAGACGAAATGAGGCAGGCGAGTCAGAGGCAAAAACGAGAAAGGTGGTAGTCAGCTGCTCGAAGGTTGGGGGCACATCGGGGGGCGAACCCAACTGGAGCAACCCCTGCAGCCGCTCACTCTCCCGTTCCACGACCGCGGCCAGCGCCTCACGCCGGTTGTGGAAGTGTCGATAAACGAGCGGCTTGCTGACTCCCGCCGTATTGGCGATGGAGTCCATCGTGGTCAGCTCCAGCCCGTCCCGGGCGAACGCCACCAAACAGGCTTGAAGAAGTTGTTCACGGCGTTCAGAGCGGTGCATCCGGTGTTGCTTGGGCCGCCCTCGACTGCCGTGGCGCTCGGCCACGCGACCCACCGTTTCGATGGTCGCTCCGACCAGCCAGGGGGCTAGTTGACGCTCGTTCTTCATCCCCGACATGGTCTCGATCCTGGGCTAGTCACCCGAAGCGGCCTCCTCGGCCAGAACCGGGTTGCGCAAGCGACCGATGGGCTCGATGAGAACCTCAACCTCCAGCCCCGGGCGGAGCATCTTCTTAGGCTTGCGGGCCCAGCCAATCCCGGCGGGCGTGCCCGTCTCGATGACGTCGCCAACCGCGAGTTCCACGTACTCGGAGATGAAGCTGATAAGCTTGGCGACGGAGAAGATCATGTCTTTGGTCTGCCCCTCCTGGCGCACCTCGCCACCAACTCTGGTCTCGATCTTCAGGGCCTGGGGATCGGGTATCTCATCAGCGCTGAGAAAGTGAGGGCCAAGGGGGGCAAAGGTAGCCATGCTCTTGGGTAACGTCCATTGCGGCATGGCGTCTTGGGCGTCCCGGGCGGTGACGTCGTTGGCGATGGTGTAACCGCCCACGTGGCCGAGCGCACTGTCCTCGGCAATGCGCCGCCCCGGCTTACCGATCACCACCGCCAGCTCGCCTTCGTAGTCGATGGCTTCGGCGTGTTCTGCCGGGATCAGGACCGGAGCGCTGTCTCCGACCACAGCTGAGTTGAGTTTGACCCAGACAATGGGAATGGTCGGCGCTTTGGCTCCTCCTTCCTTGGCATGGGCCAGGTAGTTGCGCCCGATGGCAAAGATGCGGTTGGGGGCGAGAGGAGCCAGGATGGGAAGCTCGGGCCAGATCTCCGCCCCGGGCTGCGGTGACCGGCCGGACAGAATAGCTGTCTGCAGTTCCGGGGTAGACAGACCCAGATCGAGCCAGCGAATCGCGTTGGTGTCGGTTGGGAGGGCGTCAGCGAGTGCGAATCGAATCCCCTCCGGGGCAGCGAAACGAGCGGTTCGCACCTTGGCTGTCTCCCCAAATTTTAGGCTCCATTATCCGGCCCGACCCGCCCTCAGGGGCCGGCCAATCGCTACGATCGGAGGGTCGTGTCCAGCACCCAGCCAGAGCGCGCGGAGGTTGCCGCGGAGGCATCGAAAGGCGGCCCCATAGGCGGTGCCGAGCAGTCGACGCACGATCGGTTCTACGTCGGGGGAAGCTGGGTAGAGAGCACCTCGACTCACCGCATCGCCGTCCATGAGGCAGGCACCGGCCGAGTCCTAGCCCGGGTTGCCGATGCGTCGGAAGAGGACATCGACCGGGCGGTCAAGACGGCTACGGAGGCACAGCTGGCCTGGGCCGCGACCACTCCGGAGCGAAGGGCGCAGTTCCTAGACGCCATCGCCGAGGGCCTGAGGGCGGAAACCGAGGCGCTGGCCCGATCCATCTCCCGGGAAGTGGGGACCCCGATTCGCCACTCGCGGGCGATCCAGGTCGGCAACCCCATCGAGATCATCGCTGGGACAACCAGAGCCCTCCGCGAATTCCAGTTTCAGGAGGAGATCGGCAACGTACTGGCTCTGCGCCAGGCCGTCGGCGTGGTGGCGGCGATCACCCCTTGGAACTATCCCCTGCAGCAGGTGGTGGCCAAGGTCGCGCCGGCTCTGGCCGCTGGGTGCACTGTCGTCCTCAAGGCCAGCGAGGTGGCGCCGCTCACTGCTTTCATTCTGGCGCAGATCGTCGACGCAACCGGGCTCCCTCCCGGAGTCCTCAACGTGCTGACGGGAGCCGGACCTACCGCTGGCGAAGGCCTGGTCTCACACCCCCTGATCGACCGGATTTCGTTCACCGGGTCGACCAGGGCCGGCCAACGGATCTCGCAACTGGCAGCGGAGCGAGTGATCCCGGTGACCTTGGAGCTGGGAGGCAAGTCAGCCAGCGTGATCCTGCCCGGAGCCGACGTTGAAAAGGCGGCCAAGTTCGCGGTCTACAACGCCTTCCTCAACGCTGGGCAGACTTGCACCGCGTTGACGCGACTGCTGGTGCCGAAGGGAGACCAAGAGCGAGCGGTGGCGACGGCGGTCGAGACAGCCGAGAAGTTGGGATTGGGAGATCCCCTTGACGAATCAACTCGGCTGGGTCCGCTCGCGTCGGAGGCGCAACGAGACCGGGTCCGCGGCTTCATCAGTGTCGGGATAGCCGAAGGCGCTCGTCTGGTCACCGGCGGACTGGACCTTCCGGCTGGGCTGGGTCACGGCTACTTCGTGGCCCCGACCGTCTTCGCCGACGTGCGACCGGCCATGACCATTGCCCAGGAGGAGATCTTCGGTCCGGTGCTCTCGGTGATCCCCTACGGCGATGAGGATGAAGCGCTGGAGATCGCCAACGGCACGCGCTACGGACTGGCCAGTGCCGTTTGGTGCGCCGACCAAGACCACGCTCTGGAGTTTGCCAAGCGCTTGCGAGCGGGCACCGTCGAGGTCAACGGTGGCGCCTTCAACCTCTCCGCGCCCTTCGGAGGCGTCAAGCAGTCTGGTCACGGCCGGGAGTTCGGACGGTACGGCCTGGAGGAGTTCCTCGTGGCCAAGTCCCTGCAACTCTGACTGCGGAGTAAGCGTCTGGCACCGGTGTGCGGCGGTCTCGATAACAGTCGAGTGAGCATCGCCAGCTTGGTGCCAAGCAGCCTCGTAAGCTGGGTCGATGCGACACTTCGACGTGGTCATCTTGGGTGGCGGTTCGGGTGCGGAAGCAGTCTGGGGCGCGGGCCTGGCCGATCGGTCGGTCGCGGTAATCGAGGAGCTTCGCTTCGGCGGGGAGTGTCCTTTTCTCGCCTGCATGCCAAGCAAGGCGATGCTTCACTCCGCTTCCCGCCACCTCAGTTCCGGCGATGAAGAACGATCGAGGCGTCCTAGGGAGGCGTATAGCAAGGCAACCGAGCGCCGCGACCGGATTGCCGACCACCGCGACGACTCGCAGCACCTGCATCAGTTGCAGGAGCGGGGCGTGGAGGCAATACGCGGCCGCGGTCGAGTGGTCGAGCCGGGAGTATTAGAGGTCAACGGCGAGAGGATTGCAGCGGACGACTTGGTCATCGCCACCGGCTCGATGCCGAGCTTGCCCGCCGTGCCTGGGCTCGACCAAGTCGACTACTGGCTCAGTGACCGGGTCCTGTCGACCTCTGAGTTACCGGAGAGTGCCGTCATATTGGGAGGCGGACCCGTCGGGTGCGAGCTGGCCCAGGTACTGGCCCGTTTCGGCTGCCGGACTTGTCTAATCGAAGTCGCACCCGCTCTCGTGGCTCAAGAGGAGCCTGAGCTCGGTCGGGCTCTCTCCGAGACGCTCAGCCTTGACGGGGTCGAGGTCCTGCTGGGGCGCGCCGTGGATTCAGTGGAGCCGCTCCCCAATGGCGGTGTGCTCGTCCGCCGTGAACGCGATCAGCCCCGCCACGCCCAGGTACTGGTGGTCGCTACCGGGCGCAAGCCGCGGGTCCGCGACCTGGGACTCGAGGCATACGGCCTCGCCAGCGATGCCGAGCGCTTGGATATCGACGAACACTGCCGGGCACTGGGTCAGGAGCGCCTCTTCGGAATTGGTGATGTCACTGGGGTCGCTCCCTTCACCCACACGGCCAAATACCAGGGCGAAGTGGCCGCTGCCAACATCCAGGGTGGCAGCGCGGTGGCTGACTACCGCGCGATTCCCAGGGTCATCTACACCGATCCCCCGGTGGCGGCTGTGGGACTAACTCGGAAGCGGGCCGAGGCTGGCAAGCTCACGATCGCCAGCGCCACCTTCGACCTGGCCGAGACGGCACGCGCGCTGGCTGAGGGTATCAGCCGAGGCGAAGTAGTGTTGGTTGCGGACAAAGTTGGCCAAGTCCTGGTCGGCGCCGCGCTGGCGGGCCCAGCCGCGGATGAGGCCGTCGGCTGGGCGACGCTGGCCATCAAAGCCCAACTTCCGCTCAGTTTTCTCCGCGACACGGTGGTTCCCTTCCCCACCTACAGCGAGGGTTACCTGGCTGCCCTCGACTCCCTCATCAGGCCCTAGCGGCGGCCCTTGCCGAAGAGCCCGTCCACCGAGACGGCTCCCGGGCCAGTCAGCCCGACGGCCACGGCAGCCAACCCCAGGCTGAGGGCTAACTCGTAGCCGCCTTGGCCATAAATGCCCACCTTCCAGTGGGCTTTACGAATCGCCACACTCATGTTGGCTGCGATCACCGCCGCGCTCAGAGGCGTTGCCGCGCCGGCGGCGAGGGCGAGCCCGCCGCCTAGTTCGGCGACTCCGCTAAGACGAGCTGCAAGGGCGGGCTCGGGCACACCCATCTTGGTCAGGACGGCGGCGAAGTTCTCAGGACCACTCTGCGCCCAGGCTTGCTTGTAGTTAGAACCCATCAAGCGAGCCAGCCAGCTCGGAGGCACTCGCTCCGCTCCGCCGAAAAGCTTGGGCGCCCCGTGGGCAGCCAGGATTCCCCCCGCTCCAACCCGCAAGACTAAAAGGCCGATATCAGACTTTCGCATCCGCTTCCTCCAGGGTGATCTGGGCCGCCACTTCGCCCCCGATCGGCCTTGCCTCTAACGACACCGTACCGCACCCGGCGCTCCCGCTCTCAGCTCTCCGTTCACCGAGCCAACCCCACGGCGGCTTGGCCACGCTTCTCCTCGAGGCGCGGGGCCGAGGTCGCAGCTAGTCAGTTGCCCGCTGAGCCGAGATCCGCGCCTGGGCAGCGGCTAGTCGAGCGCCAGGGACGCGAAACGGCGAGCAGGACACGTAGTCCAAGCCAAGCTGCTCACAGAGGGCGATTGATTGGGCGTCTCCCCCATGCTCACCGCAGATCCCCACCTCCAAGGCCGGGCGAGTCTTGCGCCCCTCCGAGGTTGCCATCGCCATCAGGCGGCCAACCCCGTCGGGGTCGAGGTGCTCAAACGGGTTCGACGGCAGAACTCCGTCATCGACGTAGCGGTTGAGGAACTTGCCTTCGGCGTCGTCTCGGGAGACGCCATAGGTCATTTGGGTCAGATCGTTGGTACCAAATGAGAAGAACTGAGCTTGCTCGGCCACCTGACCGGCGGTGAGCGCCGCTCGGGGTACCTCAATCATGGTCCCGACCTTGATCGCGAGGCGGACCCCCTGCTCCTTGGCGACCTGCTTCAGGGTGCCCTCAATGATCTCGCGGGAACGTTTGAGTTCCTCGACGTGCCCTACCAGGGGCACCATGATCTCCGGAATCGACTTTACCCGGCGCCGTCTGAGTTCCGAGGCAGCCTCGGCGATGGCGCGAACCTGCATCTCGATGATCTCCGGGAAGAGTAGTCCGAGCCGGCAACCCCTCAGTCCTAGCATCGGGTTCTGCTCTCGCAGTTGCTCCACCGCGGCCAACATCTTCTCCGCCCGGGCCAGCTTCTTCGGTGACTTCCGGAGCGCTCGCAAGCGCGTCACCTGCTCCAGCAGCTCGTCGTGATTGGGCAGAAACTCGTGAAGGGGCGGATCGATCAGCCGGATGATCACCGGCAGCCCCTGCATTGCCTCGAGGATGCCCAGGAAATCCTCTCGCTGGTAGGGCAGCAGCTGCGCCAGGGCCCGACGACGGGCTTCGCCGTCTCGAGCCAGGATCATCTGCTGGACATGGGGCAGCCGCTCCTGCTCCATGAACATGTGCTCGGTCCGACAGAGTCCAATTCCCTGGGCTCCGAAGTTGCGGGCCCGGGTGGCATCAGCGGGGTTGTCAGCGTTGGCGAGGATCCGCAGTCGGCGGACCCGGTCGGCTAGCGCCAAGAGCTGCTCGAGGTCACCCGAAACGCTCGGCTCGACCGTGGCCACCACGCCTTCGATCACCCGGCCGTCGGAGCCGTCCAGGGTGAATACGTCACCTTCTTTGATGGTCACCCCGCCTGCCTGGAAGCGGCGCCGGACCAGGTCCACCGCGATGTCCTCCGCCCCCGCAACGCAGGGTTTGCCCATGCCCCGAGCCACCACCGCCGCGTGCGAGGTACGGCCACCCCGGGCAGTGAGCACACCCTCGGCCGCGATCATGCCGTGGACGTCGTCGGGATTGGTCTCAATCCGAACCAAGATCACCTTCTCGCCCCGTTTCGCCGCGGCCTCGGCCCGGTCGGCATCGAACACGGCCGCACCGGTTGCGGCGCCTGGCGAGGCGGCCAATCCGGTTGCCAGGACCCGCACTTGGGCGTTGGGGTCGATGGCGCGGTGGAGAAGCTGGTCGACCTGTTCCGGCTCGACCCGACCCAGCGCCTCTTCCTCGCTGATGATCCCTTCGGCGAGCATGTCGATGGCGGTCTTGACGGCGGCCGCCGCAGTTCGCTTGGCACCGCGGGTCTGAAGCATGTAGAGCTTGCCCCGCTCGATGGTGAACTCCATGTCCTGGACGTCGCGGTAGTGAGCCTCGAGCTTGCCTGCGATCTCGGCAAAGTTCCGGTAGACCTTGGGGAGTGCCTGGCGCAAGGTCTCGATCGGTTGGGGGGTGCGGATGCCGGCCACCACGTCCTCGCCCTGGGCGTTGAGGAGGTACTCCCCGAAGAGTTTCTTCTCGCCCGTACCAGGATCCCTGGTGAAAGCGACCCCGGTCCCCGAGTCGTCGCCCATGTTGCCGAAAACCATGGCCTGGACATTCACCGCCGTACCCAGGGTGTGGGGGATGCGGTTGTACTCCCGGTAGGCGACCGCCCGCCTTCCGTTCCAGGATGAAAAAACAGCCGCGATCGCCTGGGTCAGCTGCTCCCAGGGGTCTTCGGGGAAGTCTTCCTTGGTGTGCTCGCGATAGATCGCGCGGAACCGCTCCGCCAGGTCGGTTAGCTCCGCCTCGGGCAACTCGGCGTCGCTGGTCGCCTTGGCGGTCTTCTTGGCAGCTTCCAGCTCGCGCTCGAAGAGATCCCCATCGACACCCTTGACGATCCGGCCGAAGAGTTGGATGAAGCGACGGTAGGCGTCGAGCGCGAAACGACGATCTCCCGTCTTCTGCGCCAATCCCTCCAGAGTCTGTCGGTTGAGTCCCAAATTAAGGACGGTGTCCATCATCCCCGGCATGGACAGAGCGGCCCCGGAGCGTACCGAGACCAAAAGCGGATCTTGGGGACTACCCAGTCCCTTCTTGGCCTTGGTCTCCAGGGTTTGCAGATGCTCTCTGACCTCGTCGATCAGCCCCGGCGGGAACTGATCGGCGGCATTCATGTAGGCGTTGCACGCCTCGGTAGTGATGGTGAAGCCCGGGGGCACCGGCATGCCTGCGCGAGTCATCTCGGCGACACCGGCTCCTTTGCCGCCGAGCAGCTTGCGCATGTCGGCGCTTCCCTCTTCGAAGTCGTAGACGAACTTCGAACGAGACTTCCGCGCCGGGCTGGGCCGGCTACGAACTGCGGCCCCTGTCATTGACACCGCCTCCTCTCCTGAACTTTCCCAAGTGAGTGTACCGGCGCCGGTTGGGTGGTGATCTCCTGGTCAGATGAAGGGGAAGGCGGTGCTAGGATCGAAACAGCGACTTTCGGTCGTGCCCCTCCTCGCGTGCGGGCCACCAGGACCAGCTAACCCCACGCTCGGGCCAGAGGACTAACGACTGACATGGCAATGCACCACACCGGAGCCGCCGGTCGCGTACCTCCCCGCCCCTCGTCGTTCCGCGATCCCTCCCAGATCACCCCCCGGGCCAAGGGCACGGTGCGCCGAGTGGTCAAGCTCTTCCGCCCCTATCGGCTCAAGGTGGTGGGAATCCTGACCATCCTGATGGTGGTGGCGATGCTCGGCATCGTCAACCCCTACATGCTCAAGCTGATCATCGACGACGCGATCCTGAAGCACGATCCCAGGCTCCTGCTCATCTTTTTCGGGATCATGGTGATCACTCCCATCATCAGCACCGGGCTCGGCGTCTGGCAGACCTACCTCAACGCGGTCGTGGGCCAGCGGATGATGCAGGACCTCCGGGTCGCCCTCTACAGCCACCTGCAGAACCTGCCCCTGCGCTTCTTCACCGCGACTAGGACGGGAGAGATCCAGTCTCGGTTGGCCAACGACGTCGGGGGGGTGGACTCAGTCATCACCAACACCGCCACCAGCACTGTCTCCAACCTGACCAGGACGGGAGCCACGCTGGCCGGAATGGCCTTCCTGAGCTGGCAGCTGACCCTCCTCTCGGTGGCCCTTCTGCCCATCTTCATCCTGGTCACGGTCAGGGTCGGCGAGGTCCGGCGCCGGGTCAGCGCCCAGACCCAGGCGACCCTGGCCGACCTCTCCGCTCTGGCTGAGGAGACGCTTTCAGTGAGCGGGATCCTGCTCACCAAGGTCTACGGCCGGGAGAAGACGGCCCGAGATCGTTATGTGGTCGAAACCTCCCGGCTGACCGGCTTGATGATCCGCCAGCAGATGGTCGGCCGCTGGTTCTTCGGGTTCATCCAGACCTTCTTCTCGATCCTCCCAGCGGGCGTCTACCTGATGGCTGGACTGGTTCTCCATGCCGGCCTCAAGGGAGGCGTGTCGGTGGGGACCCTGGTGTCCTTCACCACCTTCCAGTCCGCTCTCTTTTTCCCCATCGGCCAGCTGCTCAACATCCAAGTCGAGATGCAAGGAGCGCTGGCCCTCTTTGATCGGATCTTCCAATACCTCGACATTCCCGTCGAAATCGAGGACCGCCCGGGAGCGATCACCATCCCCACCGCGACCATCAAGGGGCGGATTAGATTTGAGAACGTGTCCTTCAGTTATGACCCGGGTGTGGCACCGGCGGTTCGGGGGGTGACTTTCGAAGCAGACCCCGGGCAGCTGGTGGCCTTGGTGGGACCGAGCGGAGCCGGCAAGACCACGCTTACCTACTTAATGGCCCGTCTCTACGACGTCGACGCGGGAAGGATCACTCTGGACGGCTACGACCTGCGGGATCTCAGCCACACCACCCTGCGCGCCGCCACCGCAGTGGTCACCCAAGAGACGTTCATCTTCCACAGCGCGATCCGGGAGAACCTGCTCGTGGGCCGTCCCGACGCCGACGACGAAGAGATGATGGCGGCCGCCAAGGCGGCGGCCATCCACGATCGGATCATGGAACTCCCCGACGGCTACGACACGATCGGAGGCGAACGTGGCTACCGCCTCAGCGGCGGCGAGAAGCAGCGCGTGGCGCTGGCCCGAGCCATTCTCAAAAACCCCCGCGTTCTCATCTTGGATGAGGCGACCAGTGCGCTGGACAGCCACAGCGAACGTGCGATTCAGAACGCCATCGGCCAGCTCATGGAGGGTCGGACCACGATCGCCATCGCCCACCGCCTCTCGACCATACTGGCCGCCGACCTGATCCTCATGATGGAGAACGGTCAAATCGTGGAGCGGGGATCCCACAGCGAACTGCTGGCTCAGGGCGGCGCCTACTCACGTCTCTACCTGGAGCAGTTCGCCCGGCAGCCGCTTGAGGTTGCCGGCTAGGAGTTGTAGGGAGCCAGCCGGGAGAGGGCCAGGGGACGCAACTTCGTGATCAGCCCGACGAGAGGATCGACACAACTATTGCCAGCAACGCATAGCAGAAGCCCAGAACCAGGCTGAGGCCCAGTACACGCCTCGACCACCGCCGGTCGGGACGGCCCAGTCGGCCGTCGGCGCAGGCCGGAATGGTCCGAAATGCCAGTACTCCCACCAACAGGAGAGGCAACCCGATGAGGCTGACCAGCCCTAGTACACCCAAGATCGTCGACCACGCCGCCAGCACGACTGTGGCACCTGCCAGCCCCTGGGGCGATCTTCCTCGCAGGGCGGCGGCCATCAACACGGCGGGAATGAGTGCCATGCTGATGAAGATCCCTCCACCCCACCAGGGATAGACTTCCCCAGCGAGCGAAATGATCAGGTAGGCGGCGGCCCAGATCACCAGGGCTGCCGCCATGAGCCATAACCTGGCCCTGGTCCGGGGAGCCAGGTCGAGCGCCGGATCTGACATCAAGCCGGGACAGCATAACCGGGGTCCCTCAAGCCGCCTGGTTGCCTTGAGTACGAACCGGTAAGCCTTGGCGCGACTAGGATTTCACCTTGTGGGTTCGCGATTTTATTCGGTCGTGATCGATTCCCGCAGTCCGTCCCGCCTGGCCCGTTTCTGGGCCGAGGTGTTGTCGTACAACATCGTGCATGAGGAGCCCGACGAGGTGGTGGTCGCCCGGAACGATGACACCTATCCGGCCCTGATCTTTGTACCTGTCCCCGAGGGCAAGTCGGTTAAGAACCGCCTCCATATTGACCTCGCCCCGGATGATCGGGACGCGGAGGTGGGCCGCCTATTGGCGTTGGGCGCCCGCCGAGCCGACGTCGGCCAGGGTCCCGACGTGAGCTGGGTCGTTCTCGCCGACCCCGAGGGCAACGAGTTCTGCGTTCTCAGCAACCGCGAGGGCGGGGTCTAGCCGCCCTCTCAGCTACTCCTCCAGCTTCAGTCGCTCGGCGCAGACAGTGGCCAGTTGGTCGAGCGAGACGCGCACCTGCTCCATGGTGTCGCGATCACGGATGGTCGCCGCTTGGTCCTCGAGGGTCTGGAAGTCGATGGTGATCGCCAGCGGCGTACCGATCTCGTCTTGGCGCCGGTAGCGGCGCCCCAGCGATTGGGTGTCGTCGTAGTCGGTCGAGAAAAGCCGGCGCAGTTCGTGCTCGACTCGTCGAGCCACTTCGACCAGCTCCGGCTTTCTTTGCAGCGGCAGAACCGCCACCTGAAAGGGAGCGACGCTGGGCTTGAGATGTAGCACCACCCTGGTCTCTCCGCGGACTTCCTCCTCGTCATAGGCGTCCAGCAGCAAAGCCAGGAAGGTCCGGTCCACCCCGAGCGCTGGCTCGACCACATAGGGGAGATAGCGCTCATTGGTCTGGGGGTCGGTGTACTGGAGGTCGCGGCCGCTCACTTCTTGGTGGCGGCGCAGGTCGTAGTCGCCGCGCCGGGCGATCCCCTCCAGCTCAGCCCAACCCCAGGGGTACAGGTATTCGATGTCGCTCGACGCCAGCGCATAGTGGGCTTTCTCCTGGTCGCCGTGCGGGCGAAGACGAAGATGGTCTCGCTTCAACCCTAGTGATTCGTGCCAGGCCATCCGCTGCTCACACCAGTAATCGAACCATTGAGCGTCCTGGCCCGGCTGGCAGAACCACTCCATTTCCATCATCTCCAGTTCACGGAGCCGAAAGATGAAGTTGCCGGTTGATATCTCGTTGCGGAAGCTGCGCCCGATCTGGGCGATGCCGAAGGGAACCCGCTGCCGCGAGCTGTTGACCACGTTCTTGAAGTTGACGAACATGCCCTGCGCGGTCTCGGGGCGGAGATACACGACCGAGCTCGCGTCCTCCACCGAGCCGACGAAGGTTTTGAACATCAGGTTGAACTGACGAGGCTGGCTGAGCGGGCCACCGCAGTTAGGGCAGGTCGTACCGTCCAATTGATCCGCCCGCCAGCGCTGATGGCATTTGCCCAGGCAGTCCACCAGGGGATCGCTGAAGTTGGTCAAGTGGCCGGACGCCTCCCACACGGTGGGATTCATCAGAATGGCGGCCTCGACGCCCTCGACGTCGTCACGAAGGTCAACCATCTGCCGCCACCAGGCGTCGCGGATGCGCCGGCGGAGGCGGACCCCGAGCGGTCCGAAGTCGTAGACCGCGTTGATACCACCATAGATCTCGCTGCTCTGAAAAACGAAACCGCGGCGCTTACAGAGAGAGACCAGGGTCTCCAGGGGGTTGGCGGCGGATTCCGTCATCAAGACCTCCAGCGGTCCCGGCAGGGTGCGCCGGAGAGCGACCTGGGCTCAGCCAGTGGCCGTCATTCTACTGGCGGCGATGGTCGTCCCTTCCCCACAGGGAACTCGCCATCCCGACCCACCACCAGCGCCCGACCCGGCCCCCGCGCGCTCCAAGTCCGCCCATCCCAACAAGCGCCGGTGGACTCGTCGACGGCGATGACCTCGCTCTCCTCGGATAACCGGTGAGCGGTCTCCCGCCAGCGCCGATTCGCTCCCCGCCAATGGGGCACGACCGCAGCGGCAAAGAGGCCCAAGCCGGGACGGGTGGCGAAATCCTGGCCGGGAACCAGGCAAACCGCGCCCAGCACCATGGCACCCGCGCTGGACCCGGCCAGGGGAACCCCCGCGCGATAGGCGGCTAGCAGAGCAGTGGCGGCGGGCGTGTCCCAGAGTGCCTGCTGAGCAGCGCCCGGATCGCCTCCGCACAGGTAGATGGCGGCGGCTTGAGCCAGCTGCTCGAGCAGGTGCGTGTCGGCGGCATCGCGGCGCGATTGAATTTGGCATCCTTCGACCTTGGCACCCAACTCCCGGAAGTGATCGGCGGCCCAGGCCACCTGGGTGTCGGGAATGTCCTGGGCCGCCGACGTGATCACCGTGACCACCGGGCGTGAAGACCGGGAGAGCCACCAAGTGTCCGCCTCCGCCGAGGCATCCTTCCACTCATTGCCGCCCAGCAACATGAGCGTCCTTCGGAGCGGCGACTCTGACTCAACAGGTGAGGCCATCAGCACCCATTGTCGACGCCCACACTCCTCCCCAGGCCGGTTCCGCTCCACTGCTAGCATCGAGACGTGCTCCGGCTCCATGACACCCTGACCAGACAGGTCCGCGAGCTAGAGCCGCGCCAGCCCGAGCACCTGCGGATGTACAGCTGCGGCCCCACCGTCTACCGCTCGGTACACATTGGCAACCTGCGTACCTACCTGCTCGCCGACTGGATCAAGCGGGTGGCCCGCAGCCAGGGCTGGCAGGTTTTGCATGTCAAGAACATCACTGATGTCGGGCACATGCGCCAGGAGATGGCCGAGCGCGGTGGCGACAAGGTGATCGCCGCCGCCCTCGCCGCCGGCAAGAGCCCGGCCGAAATCGCCCACGAATTCGAGGAGGAGTTCCACCAGGCCGAGGCGATGCTGGGCATCGAGCCGGCGGATATCTTTCCCCGCGCCACCGATCACGTGCCTCAAATGGTGGCTTTGGTCGAACGTCTTCTCGAGCGCGGACTGGCCTACACGGTGGATGGCACCGTGTACTTCGACACGGCCGCCCAGGCCGCATACGGCGCACTTTCGGGGAACTCCCTAGAACAGCTGCAGCGCGCGGCCGGGGCGGAGGCCGACCCCGCCAAACGCCACCCCGCCGACTTCACCCTCTGGCGTCAGGCTGAGCCGGGACGAAAGCTGATGGTCTGGGACAGTCCCTTCGGCAGGGGCTATCCCGGTTGGCACATCGAGTGCTCGGCGATGTCGATGGCTTATTTGGGGGAAGAGATCGACCTCCACACGGGGGGCGTCGACAACATCTTCCCCCACCATGAGGACGAGTTAGCCCAGAGCGAAGGTGCGACCGGGACGACGTTCGTGCGCCACTGGGTGCACGGCCAGCATCTCCTCGCGGATGGGGTGAAGATGGCCAAGTCTCAGGGCAACGTCTACACCATTCAGGACCTGGCCGACCGCGGTTTCGATCCCCTAGCTTTCCGCTACCTCTGCGCGACTGTCCGCTACGGCGCCCGTCTCAATTTCACTTTGGCCTCGCTGGCAGCGGCCCAGCGGGGACTACAGCGCTTGCGTCGACTGGCGGCCTGCGACGAAGGCACCCTTGATCAAACCCGGGTCAAGGCCATGTCCGATGGTGTGCTCAGCGCTCTCGAGGACAACCTCAATCTGCCCCTGGCCCTCTCCCAGGTATGGGAGTTCGCCCGGGCCAGGGACCTCTCCGCCGCGACCAGGCGAGCCGGTCTCCTCGAGGCGGACAGTTGGCTCGGTCTCGGAGTCGAGCGCCCCTTCCAAGCACTTCCCGAACCTGGCTCTTGGAGGGAGGTTGCCAACGCCCGCTCGAAGCAACGAAGTCAGGGGGACTTTCCCCAGGCGGACGCTACCCGCGTCTCACTCCTGGGTCTCGATGTGGTGCCCGAAGACGGTCCCAGCGCAACTGTCTACCGTGCCGCAACCGCCCTGGATCACCGGCTGGGACTCATCTCTTCACCGCTCGAAGTTGCCGACCAGCGCGCCGAAGCCGACCAACTGGAGGTCTCGGTGAGCATCGTCAGCAACGGCTATCCCGAGGACCTGATCCGGTGCGTGGCGAGCATCCAGCGCTACCGGGGAGAGCACTCCGTCGAGATCCTCGTCGTTGACAACGATGCCCAGGGCGTGGGTCCGGTGCTCGAGCAGCTGGGTCGGGAGGATGCTTCCATTCGCGCCTTTCACGCGGATCACCAGCTGGGCGAAGGCGCCGCCCGCAATGCCACCCTGCGGGCAGCCCGGGGTAGCGTGATCTTGATCCTGGACACCGGGGTGGAGCTGACCGGTGACTGCTTCACCCCTCTGCAAATGGCGCTGCGCGATCCCCAGATCGGGGCGGTGGGCCGCTGGGGCGCCGTGAGCCGCGACATGCGCGAATTCACCGACGCCGACACCATCTGGGTGGACGCCATCGATGGCTACTGTCTGGCCTTCAAGCGAGAGAGACTGCAGGAGACCGGACTCCTCGATGAACGCTACCGCTTCTATCGCCTGCTCGACTTCAACTACTCGCTGACCCTGCGTTCCCTGGGACTCCAGCAGCAGCGCATTCCCGACCTTCCTGCCGTCATGCACCGACATCGAGGCTGGGAGGATACCGACCCGGACGAGCGGGAGCGGTTGAGCCGGCTCAACTTCAGGCGATTCTTCGAGCGCTGGCACCACCGGCCCGACCTTCTCCTCGCCGCCGATCCGGCGGCGGCCGTCCATACCTGACCGCGGACCTACTCAGACGCGGGGGGCGGCTAAGCCACGCAGATCGGCCAGAATCCTGGCCGCCTTTAGGGGCCGGTCCAGGTGGTGCTCGAGATGAGCCAGCAGGATCGACTCAACCTCGTCTCGTAGTGCCTCGGGCCAGCGCAGCCGCCGTAGCAGGGGGACGTCTCCCGACTCCATGCGACGCAGAATCCGCAGGGTTGCGGCGGCACAGGGCATGACCCCGGGCTGAGCGGTCCAGCAGCCTCCCTGGACAATGCCCCCCAGGGCCGGCAGAAATCCGCCTTCGCGGTCCTCGAGCACTTCGCCGCACATGGCACAGCGGTGCAGGTCTGGTAGATAGCCGCCCCCGGCGGCGAGTTGAAAAGACGCCAGCGCCAGCTCCAAGCGAGCGTCCTCGGCTGAGCTCGCCATCCGTTCCCGGGCAGCGCTGACCAGTTGGTATAGAGCGGGGTCGGGGTGACCTTCCTCCACCGTGGCGTCGACCAGCTCGGCCAGGACCGCACCGCAGGCGGTGCGCACGATGTCGGCGCCCGGCCAGGGCAGTCCAACGGCACGGGCCTGGGCCAGTACCGACATGGTCCGGCCCGGCACCAAGAGGAGCTCCGAGCGAGTCAGCAGGTCGAGGCCGGCCGCATTGCGGGCCTTGGCGCGGCGAGCCCCCCGGGCCAGGACGCTGATCTTGCCCTGGTCACGGGTGAAGAAGACGAGGATGCGGTCGGCCTCGGCGAAGGCTCGCCGGCGAAGAACTATCCCCTCATCACTGACGAGTTCGGCCACCTAGGGGGACTCGGGGGCAGACGAGCTCGTCGCCGGCGCGGCATCCTGGCCCTCGCCCTCCACCGGGAAGGGTCGCGACGAACTGAGACGCACCGTGCGGATGGCCCGGCGGTCGATCGCTTCGACCGTGATGGTGATGCCGTCTCCGGCATCGACTGAATCGCCAACGGACGGAATCCGGCCCAGGTGGGCATATACCAACCCCCCGACCGAGTCGAAGTCCTCCCCTTCCAGGTGCAGCCGGAGCAGTTCGTTGACGTCGTCAAGACTGACCGACGCACTGACCAGGGCCTCGTTGGGGCCGACCAGCTGGACCTCCTCCTGCTCGGCCAGGTCGTATTCGTCCCGGATTGGCCCCACGATCTCCTCAAGCACATCTTCGATGGTCACCAGCCCCGCCGTTCCGCCGTACTCGTCGACGACCACCGCCAAGTGGATCTTGGCCAGTTGCATCTCCTGGAGCAGCTCGCCCAGGCGCTTGGCCTCGGGGACGAACGTGGGAGATCGAGCCAGGGTTCCCACCCGGGGGCCCTGGGGATCACCGTGGGTCCGGGTCGCGAGCAGGTCCTTGGCGTAAATCACGCCGGTGATGTTGTCCACCGTCTCCTCATACACAGGGATGCGGCTATGGCCATGCTCCCGTATCTCGCTGATGGCCTCAGCAACGGTAGAGTCGGAGGGCAGGGCAACCATCTGGACCCGGGGCACCATCACCTCGCGGACGGGCTTGTCGGTCATCTCCAGGACGCCATGGATCATCTCCCGCTCCTCCTCTTCGACCACACCCTCCTGCTCGCTGGCCAGGACCAGCTCCTTCAACTCCTCCTCAGAGAGGAACGGGTTGCGCCGGCCTCCCTCACCGGGCAGGACGCGGAAGACCAGGGACGAGATCGCGGTGAGAATCACCACCACCGGGGACAGGAGGCGGGTCGCCAGGGCCACCGGGCGGACCACCCGGCGGGACATCGATTCACTGTGTTGCAGGGCGTAGGTCTTTGGCCCGAGCTCGCAGAACAGGAGCACCAGGATCGCCAAAGCCACCGCCGACCAGAGACCCGCCCCAGCGCCCAGGTGCTGCTCCGCCAAAAGCGTCGCCGACGACGAGGCGAGCATCAGGGCCAGAGTGTTGGTGACCAGGATCGTGCCCAAATAGCCCCCGGGATTGCGGTGCAGCGTCTCCACCAAGGCGGCGCGCCGGTCTCCCTCGGCGCGGCGGCCGCGTAGCCAGATCCGGCTCACTGCGGTCAGGGAGGTCTCCGCCGTCGCCGAGAGGCCGGCCAGAACCAGAGCCACAACCAGGACCACGACCAGCCATCCGATCATGCGTGGGCCCGCGTCGACTTGATTCCGGTCTCGTCGGGGCTCACCGGGACCCGGCTGGGGCAATCCCAGCTGGTGGCTCTCCCACCCTCCCCCGGGGGCGCCGGATCAGCGGTCCGTTTGGTATGGCATCGGGTGAGCCAGAGCTCATCTTCCGACCGAGTCTAGCAGGCGAATCTGATCATCGAAACAGGGCCGAGACGCTTCGTCCCTCGTGGACCCGGACGATCGCCTCAGCGATCAGGGGAGCTACCGAAACCTGAGTCACCTTGCCACTCTCCGCCAGCTCCTTCGAGAGCGGGATGCTGTCGGTGACCACCACCTCGTCGACCGGGGCCTCCTCCAGCTTGACCAGAGAGCCTTCACTGAGAACGCCATGGGTAGCCAGGACATCGACTGAGGTCGCCCCCTTGCTGATTAGGGCGTTGGCGGCCCCAGCTAAGGTCGAGGCGGTGGAGATCAGGTCGTCCACCAGCACACAACGACTCCCGTCGACTTCACCGATGACATTGAGAATCTCGATGTCGTCGTCGCGGGGTCGGCGCTTGTCGATGATCGCCAGAGGGGAGTCCAGCCGTCGCGCGATGGCGCGCGCCCGGGCGGTACCTCCGACGTCGGGAGAGACGACCACCAGGGGCTGGCGACCGTGCCGCGTCCGAAGGTGGGCGGCCAGGATCTTGCTGGCGGTGAGGGCATCGACGGGGATGTCGAAGAATCCCTGAATGGCCTCGGCGTGGAGGTCGAGGACGATCATCCGCTCGGCGCCGGCGACCTGCAGGAAGTTGGCCATCAGCTTGGCGGAGATGGGATCGCGGGCCTGCGTCTTCTTCTCCTTGCGGGCATAGCCGTAGTAAGGCATCACCGCGTTGATGCGGGCAGCGCTGGCCCGACGCAGGGCATCGAGGATGACGAAGAGCTCCATGTAGTTGTCGTTCACAGGCGGGCAGGTGGACTGGATCAGAAAGACGTCATGTCCACGCACCGACTCCCCGATCTTGACGTCGAACTCGCCGTCCGCGAAGCGCGTCACCTCCATCGGCGCCAGGGGTACCCCGACCTCCTCGGAGATGCGCCGACCCAGGTCGAGATTGGAGGTGCCGCAGAGCAGCATGAGCGGCCCCTCGGATCCGTTCACGACTTCTCCTCCGCCACTGACTTGCCCTGGCGCCTACGCCGAGCCACCCAACCGAGAACATTTCGCTGTCGGGTCCGCGCCACCGCCAGAGATCCCGCCGGCACATCGCCAGTGATCACTGAGCCGGCAGCGCTGTATGCCCCGACCCCCACTTCGACGGGGGCGACCATGATGGTCCCGCTGCCCAGACGGGCACCGTCTCCAATCACGGTCCGGTGCTTCACCTGCCCATCCCAGTTGGCGGTGATACTACCGGCGCCGTAATTGACATCCTGGCCTACCTCGGCATCGCCGACATAGCTGAGGTGAGGTATCTGACTTCCCGCACCGACCTGGCTCCGCACCACCTCGGTGAAGGTCCCCAGGTGAGACTTGGGGCCCAGGACAGACTCAGGGCGAACGCGGTTGAAGGGGCCGACATCCACACCGTCGGCCAGCTTACAACCGCTCAGGTGGGAACGGCCGATCCGGCATCCGTCCCCCGCGTCGACATCCTCCATCTCGGCAAAGGGCCCGATCAGGCAATCGGAGCCGATTCGGGTCCGGCCCCGGATCACTGTGCCCGGAGCGATCACCGTGTCCTGGCCCACCTCAACGTCGCAGTCGATCCAAGTAGATTCGGGGTCGGTGATGGTGACCCCGGCCAGCATCAGCCGACGTTGTGTCCGGCGCTGCAGGGCCGCCTCCGCCTGGGCCAACTGAACACGATCATTGACCTGAATCGCCTCGGCGGGGTCGACCACCTCGACCGTGACCGCGCCACCTTGGACCCGTTCCGGCAGCCAGCTCAGGTAGAGCTCACCCTGCGCGTTGTCAGCGCTGAGTTGATCCAGAGACTCCCAGAGACCCGGCAGGGCGAATGCGTAGGTGCCCAGGTTGACCTCGGCGGGGGCCCCATCCCAGGGCTCGTCAGCATCCTCGACAATCCGCTCCAGGCTGCCGTGGGCCGTGCGGAGGACGCGGCCATAGCCGCTGGCGTTGCTTACCTTTGCAGTCAGTACCGCCGCACCCACCTCGGCCTCGTCCAGGGCTCGCAGCAGGCTCTCGAGCGAAGCCGCGCTGAGCAAGGGCATGTCGCCGGGAATAACCAGAACGGCTTCCTCTCCGGCCAGCACTGGGCGGGCCGCAGCGAGCGCAGCGGCAGTGCCTCGGGCGTCGGCCTGGCGGACCAGGTGGGCCCGCTCCCCAAGTTCGGCCAGGCCTTCCCCATCGAGGTCTGCCACGACCACGATGGGACGGCCGGTGCCGAACGACTCAGCGGTCCGTAGCGAATGTTCCAGCAGTGACCGGCCTCCGACGGGGTGCCAAATCTTGGCTACTCGGGAACGCATCCGCGTCCCCCTACCGGCGGCAAGCACCACCACCCGCGCAGCCGAGCGTTGCTTCAATTTCCACCCCGCTGCCAGCCTGGTCCGTGAACTCGCCAGGGGCTTCCGAGTATAGCAACGGGCACCGCGCCGGGATCACCGGGAGAAGCCCCCGCTATGCTCCCTTGGTGACTTCCGCACCGGGGGATTCCGGACCCCGACTCGTCCTCAGCTCACGCCCGGCGTCGGGCATCCTCCACCTCTCCCTCAATCAACCAGAGCGGCGCAACGCCCTGACTGCGCAGTTGGCCCAGGCACTGCGCCAGGAGCTGTCGTTGGTGACCAACGACAGCTCGGTCCGGGTCTTGATCCTGACCGGCTCGGGAACCGCCTTCTGCGCCGGAGCCGACCTCGGCTCGCTGGGCGCGGGGGCGCCCGACCTCGCCAGCCGGCGCCGGGATCTCGGGGACTACTACCGCGCCTTCCTCGATCTGCGAGACCTGGCCATCCCAACCATCGCGGCGATCAATGGACCAGCCATAGGAGCCGGATTAAACCTGGCCCTCTGCTGCGACCTCCGGATCGTCTCGGAGGACGCCCGCCTGGCGGCTCCCTTCGTTCGGCTGGGGATCCACCCCGGTGGCGGTGCGACCTGGATGCTGACCCACCTGGTCGGCCCCGGCGCCGCTAAGGAGATCCTGCTCCTGGGGCAACCACTCGACGCGGGGCGAGCCCTGCAACTGGGTCTGGCAAGTCGGCTGGTACCAAGCGACCAATTGCAGGAGGCTGCCCTGGACTGGGCTCTTTCCCTGGCGGCGCTGCCCGCTCCCGTCCTGCGCAACCTCAAGCACACCCTGGCCCTCGCCGAAGGTGGCGCCAGCCTCTCCGAAGTTCTTGACTTTGAGACTGGGGCGCAGGCCGAGGCGCTGGCTAGTGAGGACGCCCGCGAGGGCTGGAGCGCGGTCCAGGAGCACCGCGAGCCGCACTTCCGCGACCGCTAGTCGCCTTCTTTGACTGGGGCTTGGCCCGCAGCAGCGACGAGGGACACCATGCTTCGAGCAAGCACACCTCACATCGGGGCCGGCGCGCCAGGCAGACCTCCCGACCGTGCAGGATCAGGCGCAGACTGAGCCCTGTCCACTCCACCGGGGGGACCATCCGGCAGACTTCACGCTCGATCTTGACCGGATCCTGAACGCGGACGATTCCCAGCCGGTTGGTGAGCCGGCCGACGTGGGTATCGACGGGAAAGCCGGGCTTGCCGAAGGCAACTCCCAAGATCACGTTGGCTGTCTTCCGGCCCACCCCAGGCAACCTGGTCAGGCCCTCCATCGTGTCCGGCACCTGGCCGTCGAATTCCTCGCAGAGCACCTTGCCCATCCCGATCAGCGCCCGCGACTTGGCCCTAAAGAAGCCGGTGGCGTGAATCAAGCCCTCCAACTCCGAGGGATCCGCGCCGGCGTAACTGACCGCATCCTGGTAACGGGCGAACAGAGCCGGTGTCACCTGATTGACCTTCTGGTCGGTGGTCTGGGCCGACAGGATGGTGGCCACGAGAAGCTCCAGTGGGCTGGAGTGGGTCAAGGCACAGGCAGCTGGGTACCTTTCGGCCAGCGCCGCCACGGCGGCGAGCGCCCGCTGCCGGGGCGTGTGAGGAAGGCCGCCCGGTGAGGGCTTGGCTACTGCATCGCTCATGAGATCCTCCCGGGTTGGCCTAGGGCGGCTATCCTAAATCCATGCTGGCGGGGCAATTGCACGGTACGGCTGCGCGACTTCGGAGTCGCAGTGCCGGAGCCATGGTCGCCGCCCTGGTCTTAGGGTCGCTCCTGACCGGCTGTAGCTTTTTCGGCGACGCCGGCACCCCCGGCGGGGCGCACATTGCGGCGCAACCCGGAAACCACGTGACTCAACCCAACTCCAATCTCAAGATCAAGGCCATCCCAGCACCACCCAGGAACCCCGCGTACCGGGTGATCATCTATCACAACGTCAATACGGTTGGTTCCTTCGTGCCCGACCAGATGACGGTCCCGGTGGGAGCTGTCGTGGAGTGGATCTGGACAGATCAGTACGACCAGCACAACGTGTGGTGGATTGACCAGGAGTTGATCAACTCACCGACCAAAGGTGCTGGCTACCGATGGGCGGTCCAGTTCCTGACTCCCGGCACCTACGACTACTACTGCACCCTCCACCCGGGCATGCAAGGCACGGTGATTGTCAAGGCTTAGCGGGCGACGGCTGAAGCGAGCTTGGGCCCTAGCCCTCGCCTTGGTTCTGGGCGGCACGTTCCTCGCCGGTTGTGTGGGGCCCGGCCCGGAGGCGGATGCCGCCCTACACAACTGGCTCACCGACGTGAGTGCACACTCGGTCGCCTACGCCTACACCCTGCTCAGTCGGAACGCCGCGTTGCGTACTCAATATGACCCCTTCTTCAACGGCGTCAACTCCAGCCAGGCCACCTTCAGAGTGGTCTCCCTGAAGGTGGTCTCGGCCAACGATGTGGTGGCGACCGTGCGCGTCTCCAATCACGGATCGCAGCCACATCTGGTCAAGGTCCAGGTGGTCGAGGAAGGCAACGCAGGCGACTGGCTGGTGGGTGCTCCCTTCTCGACCGAGGGGGCTCGCGCCATCCGCGAGTTCCAGTAGCCGGCAGCTCAGGAAGCGGCCGGGGGCTCCTCCACGGGGCGTCGGCTGGCGGTTACCCCGGGGGGCAGATCACTGCCTTTCTGGAGCATGGGCAAGAGCTGGTCCGAGACCCCCTGACGCCGCAGCGTCTGCCAACCCTCCTCAACCGAGAGATCGGTCGTCACCACCACATCGTCCCCCACTATCTGGACGCGCCACCCCAGTACTTCCAGGCGGCGCAATAGATCGGACATCAGGGTAAGACGGGATTTGACCTCGTTCGCGACGGCCGCCAGGCGGACCGAAACAGGCAGGCGGTCGACGGTGGGGCGGTCGGCAAAGGCGAAGCTGCGCACCTCGAAATAGGTGACCAAGGAGGTGGGGATCGGCTCCTCAGTCACCTCCGCATACTCTGTCGCGGCGGGCTTGATGGGCCGGATCACCAGCCTCATGGGTGGGGGTCCCAGGGCATGATGATGCCGAGTCCAGCCGGCCCATTCATGGCCGGCCCAGCGGCGTTCGGTGGATTGAAGTTCTGCTGCTGGTTGATCAGTACTTTGTCGGTGACCAGGAAGGGCGCCCGACTGTGCTCGCGGATGTAACCCATCAACGCCATCATCAGACTCACCGCCACCGCGACCGTGATCAGGGCCGCCGCCTGGCCGCGGCCCGCATCCCCCCAGCGCAGATGGCCCTTGCTGACGTGCTTGAGGTAGACGGTTACGGCAACGATGGCCACCCCGGTGAAGGTGATCAGCGCCAGCAGTTTGAAGGGGATCATCTCTCCCCAGGGAATCATCAGGCCGCCCTGCCAGATGGGTACGTTGGCGTTGGCCGCCACTACATCCTCATAGCTCCAGGCCAGCGACGAGGGGGTGGCAATCAGCAGCCAGGACGCGAAGGACAAGGCGGTACAGACGGCCAGGGTGGGCGCGCGGAAGCCACTGGCTTTGATCCTGCGCCATAGGTAAAAGATGCCCACCGTGAAAATGGCGCCGAGCAGAAACACCTGGAATAGGAAGGCCACGCTGAGGCCGCCCAGCATCATGCTGTACCAGGCCGCGTAGGAGTGCAGCTGGACCTCCTTGGCGTACTCCCAGCCGATCAAGGGCTGAGCGATGGTGAAGCCAATCGCGTAGACCAGGCCGTAGTGGCCGATCCAGTCACCGTAGGCTCTCCCCTCGCGGCTCTTGGCGAGGAGGATGCGGATTCCCCCGACCAAGGCGATGATCGCCCCGGCGAAGGCGATGTTGCCGACAAAGCGGTGCACTTCCAGGGGAATTAAGGTCGGATTGAGGAGGTTTAGAGCCAGGCTGTTGGAGGGTCGGGGAGTGAGCATGTAGGCGGCCACAACGTTGATCGCCAGCATCTGGATGGAGGCATTGACGAAGAGGAGCAGCTCCAACCCCACCCGCAGAGGACGGACCCGGGTCAGCTTGTCCCACTGGGAATAGACGGTGTAAAGACAGGCGATCTCGCCCACAAACGCGACCCCCTCGACCACCAGGGGCCAGAACATGATCCGCGCCAACTGCACAAAAAACTGGCTCCAGAGTCCCAAGAATAGGATCAGAACGGCGAAGATGGCGAGCGCCGAACCAAAGGCGAAGGTGGCGCCCAGGGCGGTCACCAGGCCCTTGGAAAAGCGGTCCTTGCGGGCGTCCTTGCCCTTCCAGCCAATGAAATCGGTGACCGCCAGAATGATGTAACCACCCTGCTGGAAGGCGGCGAACTGGATGTGAGTCAGCATCAGCAAGGCGACCAGGGCGGTCGCCACGCCGGTGGAGACGGGAACCGCGACCAGATGCGGCGAGGTGGCGGCGACCACGGGGAAGTTGCTCACAGGTTGAAGAGTCGGTTCACGGCAAGCAGTGCCTCGAAGACGAGAAAGAGGACGGCGAAGAGAGCTGGCACCATCACCTCCGGCCGGCGCCAGGGCTCACGCTCGGGTGAGCGATCCAGGAACGGTACCAGCACGAGCAGGGTGGTCCCGATGCCGGGCAGGACGAAGACTCCGACCGGGATCATCCAGGCTTGGGGGAACTGCACCAGCAGCTGATCCAGAGGCAAGAAGAACCACTCCGGAGTGGGCACGTAGTTGAGGGCAGCCGGATTCGCCGCCCGCTCCAGAGGTGCCCCCACGACGACCGCCATGACGAAGATGATCACCACCAGGGCAAAGCTGACGATCGCGTCCTTGAAGACCTGGGATGGGAAGAAGTCGTCGATGTCCATGGGCACGGCATAGCCGGGATCGCTGGGAACCGCCGGATAGGGATATTCCGCCGCCGCCATCCGAGCCGCCCTCTCCGCCTCGGTCTCGGTGTCGATTCCCTCGTAGTTCACCCAGGAGCCGTGCTCGCCGTGGCGGCGGAGCAGGATGAGATGGAGGCCCACCAAGGGAACCAGCAGGGCGGGCAACAGCCAGATGTGGATGGCGAAGAAACGGGTCAAGGTCTCCGGTCCCATTTGGGGACCGCCGCGGAGTATCTCCTGGATCCAGTTGCCGAGGAAGGGGATGTAATCGACCACGTGGGTGACCACGGTGGCGGTCCAGTAGGCGGCTTGGTCCCAGGGCAGCATGGCGCCGGTGATGCCCAGACCCAAGACCAGCAGAAAGAGGAGCACCCCCACGATCCAGTTGAGTTCGCGAGGCTTTTTGTAAGAGCCGCTGACGAAGGTTCGGATCATGTGCAGTCCGATCACGAGGAGCAGCACATAGGCACCCCAGAGGTGCATGCCCCGCACGATGGCGGCGAATTCATCGTGGTGCTCGATGAAGTTGAGGCTCTCCCAGGCCTCGGTGGTCGAGGGCACGTAGGTCCAGAGCAGGAAGATGCCGGTGACGATCTGGAGCACGATGATGATCAACGTCGCGCTGCCTAGCGAGTAAGTCCACGCGCCTCGGCGGGGAACTGCCTCGTAGAGCAGCTGGTGGGTGAGGTCGGATATGCCGAGCCGCTCGTCCACCCAGCGGTAGGTACCGGCCAGGGGGCGCGCGACAGGACGCGTCAGCTTGGCCACCAACTCGCTCCGTGGAGGCTGGCTGGGGCTCGACACTGGCCTAGGCACCCGTCAAAACATTGCGGACATAGAGGGTGTTGCCCACCAGCTTGTGCTCGTAGCGAAAGAGCGGCCAAGGCGGCGGCCCGCCGATGTTGGTGCCGGTGATGCTGTAGAGACCGCCGTGGCAGGGACAGAGAAATTGCTTGAGATTGGTGTCCCAGTGCACGTCGCACTGCATGTGGGTGCAGACGTTGGAGAGGGTCAGCATCTGCACGCTGCCGTTGAGGTTGAGCTTGACCACATACACGGTCCGGGGCACCGCTGGGACCGTCCAACCCTCGTCGGTGGGCAGATTGACGACATAAGCAGTCGGCACCCCCACCGCTACCTGGCCGACATCCGCCACCAGCACCCAAGGCGTCTTGCGCTTGGCAAAAAGCGGGCTCAGCACCGAGCCCACGATGGGGGCGGCGATCAAGAGCCCGGTACCGGCTCCGACCCCGTTGATGGTGAGAATCATGAAACGGCGTCGGGAGATGCGCTTTTTCGCCAGCGCCTGGGCGTTGTCAGCCACCGGCCAAGACCACGATTCCCACCAGCAGAGCTAAGCAGATCGCCAGCACGAAGAGAAACGTGAAAACGGTGGCGCTAATCGTCATCCAGGCCAACAGTGGTCCCTCTTCCGTGGCCAGCTGGCGGGCATGACGCAGCACCATGAAGAAGCCTGTCAGCACGATGCAGAAGAACCCCGTGACCAAAATGCCGAGGTACCAAGCGGACTCGAAATCTTGGTAGTTCACGGCTGGTAGCCCTTGGGCACGGTGAAGTTCTGAGCCGACTGGGGCAGGCTGAGGAGACAGGAATCCTGGCCAGTGTTGGCGTCGATGCCGCAGGGCAGCTTGGCGTTCTCCTTGATCACACCCATGTAAAGAGTCAAGACCAGTGCGCAGACGCCGACCACGCCCATCACCCGCGCGGCCAACGGATCGATCCGCTCGGCGAGCGCCCCACCATGCAAGGAGCGCAGGTAACCGGCCAGGTTGACGGCAGTGGCCAGGAAGGCGATCAGCAAGGCGACGTAGCGCAGGGCCACCAGATTGGGGGGAAGGACAGCTGACGGCAGGGCGGTCCCGGCCATACCCAGGAGAGCCACCACGGTCAATGGACCGGCACCTCCCCCGCCCAGGGCGGTCCTCTCCTTGTGGCGCCAGAAGACCAGGTTGGCGCCGATCACCAGGACGGCGAGGAGGGCCACCTGGCCGATGAACAGGGAGGCTGAGTTGAGCACGAAGAGGTTGTCAAACGCCGGCAGGGACGAGGTCTTGACCGTCTCCGCCAATAGGAAGCCGGTGATTGGCTGGGCCAAGAGGAAAATCGACCCAATCGCAAAACTGATCCGGGCCGCCCAGCGCTGGTAGGTGATCTCAGCCGCCGACTTAGCGCGCCGGCCGCGCCAGACCGCGATCCCGGCCAAGAGCAAGGGTGCCCAGGAGAGGTTGGCGCCGGCGTAATGCAGCAGGAGCCAGGGATAGCTGGGCGAGAAGGCCGCCCCCACAGCACTGACGGCGGTTCCCGGGGTGAGTACGTAGCTGTCCAGTTCCACGATGGTGAAGAGGAAGACGTACTGGACCGCTGCGAAGGCGAAGCCGACTGTCAGATGGATCCGGGGCGAGAACCTGTCCCAGCAGTAGACGTAGAGGAGCAGAAGGGGGATGCCGACGAAGAAGCTGGCGAAGGCGATGGTCAGAGGCAGGAGCAGTTCGTTGAGCAAGGTTCCGATCAGGCGGCCGTAGAGGCCTGCCATCACGAAAACCGCCAGCACCGCCCAGGTGGCCCCCAGGCTGTACAGATAGAGGATGGCCTTGGAGAGCCCCCTGGCGTAGCGCAGGCACATCTCGTCTTGGCGGCGGCGGCCGGCTAGTTCCATGAAGGGGGCGATACCGGTCGCCGCCAGGATGAAGCCCACCAGCGCGATGTGGATTAGGAAGAGACCACCGATCGCAAACTGAGCTCCCAGGGTGCCGAAGGGCAGCCTCGGGAGCGGAGTGGCGAGCGAGGACAGCAGCACTTCGCCCCAATGCTGACGGGAGGACCCTCCGCAAGGCAACTCCCAACCGGGATCAGTCCCCGCCGGGACGCTGCTCCGCCCGGATAATCCGGGGGTGATCGAACCGCTGGTCCTGCTGCACGGCGACGACCCGTACTCGGTGACGGTCGCCGCTCAGCGCCTGCGCACCCAACTCAGCTCCGACATCGTGGCCGATCTGGGTCTGGAGGAGTTCCGATCCTCCCGCGATATCGATGCCATCGCTCGCAGTGTGGCGACCCCTCCCTTTCTCGCGCTCCGCCGCCTGGTGTTGATCTGGGATCCTCCTCAGATCCTGGGGGGGCAGCGGAGCGCACAAGAGGTGGAACTGCTGGCCGCAGCCATAGCCGGCCGGCTTGAGTCGACGGCGCTTCTGGTCGTCTGCCGGACCACCCTGGCCCCGAGTTCTCCCTTACTGCAGGCGGTTCGCACCCAGGGCGGGGAGGTCCGGTCGCTCCGACGACCTCGCGGCCTGGAACTGCGGCGCTATGTGGATGAGCAGATCCGGAAACGCAAGCTGCGCCTGGGTCGACCCACCGTAAGTCGCCTCGTCGAGGTCGCCGGTCATGATCTGGGTCGCTTCCATCAGGACCTGGAGAAATTGGAGATTTTCGCCGCCGGCGATGAGCAGTTGTCCGATGCCGACGCCCTGCTGCTCGTCCCACCTGCCCCTCCAACCGATCTCTACCGCCTCACCGACGCCCTCTTCGAGAACCCGGGGCAAGTTGGTGCACGGCTGGGGGAACTGACCGGACGATCCGACCTGCCCGCAGCGAAATTGGTGGGAACCCTGGCCCGGGCCTTTCGAGATCTCATCTCCTTCGCCGAGCAGCCGGGAGCTAGCCTCCCGCCTTGGAAGGCGGACCGACTTCGCGGTCATTTGAAGCGGGTCGGCGAGCCACGCCTGCGGCGTTGGCTAATCGACCTAGCGGATCTGGACTGGGCTACCAGAACCGGAGCGGTGGACGGCCAGGAGGGCTTGGAGTCGCTGCTCGCCAGGATGGCAACGGAACTGAGTAGCCAGCGTCCCGCCTGAGCCACTCCTCCGACCGCGGATCAGCGGCTCTTGGGTTCCTTGCTGGCGGTCCCGGCGGCCCGCCGCTGCGAACTCGAAGTCCGCTCTGTCTTGGTCGCCGGACGGCGCGTCCGAGGTGCAGCGACAGTCTTACGACCGCTGGCACCTGCCTTGGAAGCTTTGGGCTTGGTGCCCTGCGCCGCGGCCCGCTTGCCGACCGGCCTAGCCGCCTTCACCTGACCGTCCTCGGCACTACCCGCCTTGGCGGCGGAGCGCATCAGGCGCGACTTGCGGCGGCTGACGTTGCGCTTGTGCAGGATGCCGTGCTCAGACGCCTTGTCCAGCGCCGAGGTCGCCCATCTCAGCAGTTCCTCGGCGGAACCTGCTTCGGCGCCTTCAATAACGCGGCGCGCCCTGGTTACCGCGGTGCGCACCGACGAGCGGACCCGGCGGTTGCGCTCGTGCTTGCGAGCCGCCGACCGGATGCGCTTACGGGCTGAACTGGTGTTGGCCATGCTCTCTCAGCTGGGGTGGAGGCCACGGAAAAACCGGGCCGGGGAGGCGCCGACAAATCGGTCGGACCAGCGCCGCAGTATAGCAATCGGCCCGCACCAGTCTTCTCCCCCGGATGGTGGGCCAGTTTCAGGTGGGGGCTCGCCTCTCCCCCGCGCTGAATGCACCTCAGACCCGGCCGTCACCCCCAAGTTGTCGGTACGGTTGCCGATCTTTGTGGGCGACCTGCCAGGAGCTACTCGTTCTGGTGGGACCAGGCTCCCAGCGAGCTGCGGTCCGGGCGGGGAAGTGCCAGGCGAGCTGTGGCTCACCGACGCTGTTGCCTGGTTGGCCCCCGATGTCGCTGGAGAGCTGTTGGTGGCGGTCAACGCGGAGAGTCCGGTCCCGGCCGTCACCTGGCAGAGCCCCCAGAGACCATGGGGATGATGTGGACCTGAGCTCCCGCCGGGAGTGGGGTCGCCATCCCCTGGAGATCATCGATGTCCCGGTCCTCCAGGTAGATGCGGATGTGGCGCCGGACCACACCCTGCTCGTTCCGGATCCGCCGCTCCAGCTGGGGACAGCTCAAGGCCAGTTCGTTGAGCGCCCCGCCGACAGTGTCGGCGCCGACGGGGACCACCCGGCGACCATCGGCGGAGGCGCGTAGGACCGCGGGCAGGTGGACGTTGGCGCTCACCCGACCACCGCGGCCCGGACCGCCAATACATCTGGGAGATGGCTGGCCACCAGTTGCCAGGAGTCGCCGTCGTCCTGACTCGCGTACACCTCACCATCCCGGGTCCCGAAGTAGAACCCGGCCGGATCCGCTCTGTCTGTGGTGAGCGCATCTCGGAGCACGATCGAGTGGTAGTCGGACTGCGGCAATCCCTGGGTGAGCGGCTCCCAGTTCTGGCCCGAGTCGCGGGTGCGATAGACGCGGCACCGCCTCTCGGGTGGGAGCCGTTCGTAGTCGGCTGTGAGGGGGAAGACGTAGGCGGTGTCGGGCTGGTGGGGATGGACCAACAGGGTGAAGCCGAAGTTGGATGGCAGGCCGTGCTCGATCGATTCCCAGTTCGTGCCGTAGTCGTCCGACCGGTACACGCCGAAGTGGTTTTGGGCCAACAGACGTTCCGGGCGAGATGGATGGGTGCTCACCTTGTGCACGCACTGGCCGAACTCCGGGAACCGCTGCCCCTCTGGCATCCAGTGCGCCTGGATGCCACGGTTGGCGGGCTCCCAGCTCGCGCCACCATCGGAGGTGCGGTAGACGCCTCCCGACGAGATGGCCACCAGGAGCCGGTCCGGGTCGGCCGGATGGGGCACGATCGTATGGAGGCAGGCGCCACCTCCTCCCGGCTGCCACTGGGTCCGGTGGGGATGGTTGTAGAGGCCCTCGACTAGCTCGAACGTGATTCCGCCATCCTGGGAACGGAAGAGGGCATGGGGCTCCGCCCCGGCGTAGACGACACCCGGCTGGGACTCTAGTCCCGGTTCCACCTGCCAGATACGGATCAGCGCCGCCCCACTGGCGGCGGGGAAGGCGACCGGAGCTGCCTCTGGCTCCGACCAGCTCCGGCCGAGATCGTCAGAGTGGAAGAGCGACGGTCCCCAGTGCTCGCTGGTGGCGCCAGCAAAGAGCCGCGGCGTCTCACGGCGGCGGTCGATGCCGAGCCCGTAGACAGAACTCATCATCAGTTGCAGCGGCTCGAGCTCCCAGCGCTCGCGAGCGCTGTCGCTGCGGGCCATAACGGCACCCTTGCTGGTCCCGATCAGAAGCACTGACTCGCTCATGCGAAGCTCCTCCCACGCGAATAGTCGGCAGCCCTCTCGGCAGCCCGCATAGTAGGTTGTCGTCCGACTGAGTGCACGGGGGCAGCAGCCGGTCGGCAAATCCAGTAGCCGAGATGCCCCTCCGACGCTGTAGCGCCTGACTCTGGGTCGGATAGGCGGAGGTGGGACGGATCCGCTACCGACGCTAGAGTGAGCGCGGTGTTGCTCTTAGGCCGGGCTCCCGCAAAGTTGAATCTGGCCCTGGAGTTGACTGGCCGCAGAGCGGACGGATACCACCAACTGTCCGCCGTCTCTCAGACGATCGACTGGAGCGATGTGGTCGCCCTGGAGGGAGACGAGCACACCGAAGGCCTGCCAGCGCGGGATCCGGAGCTTCAGGTGTGGGGGCCTGAGGCTCATCGAGTCCCTGGCGGCGCCGACAATCTCGCCGTCCGGGCGGCGCTGCTCCTGCGCCAGCATAGGCCCGGGGCTCCGATTAGTCGCATCGCCTTGGAGAAGCGCATCCCACCCCAGAGTGGTCTCGGTGGCGGGTCGTCGGACGCCGCCGCCGTCCTCCGCTTGGCCGGAGCCGGGCTCTCCAGCGCCCAGTTGGTCGAGGTCGCCTTGGCCTGCGGAGCTGACGTTCCCTTCTCGCTCCACGGGGGCACGGGCTGGCTGAAGGGAGTCGGCGATATCATGTCACCCCTCCCCTCCTTGCAGCGAGGCGCATTCCTGATCGTCGTCCTGGCGGCGGTCTCGACCGCCGCCGCCTACGCGGCAACGGCTCCGGAGGACTTCAGCGACGGCCGTCGCATCGAGCGGCTCGCCGAAGCCCTGGGGAGCGGCCGTCAGTTGACCAGCGACTTTCTTGGCAGCTCCCTGCAGCCGGCCGCCTTTCGGGCGGTGCCGGAGCTTGTCAGAAAGCTTGCCCAATTGCAGGAGGCGACCCCCGGGGTGGCCTGGGCCATGACTGGCAGCGGGGGCGCCTTCTTCAGCTATCAGGAGGATGGAGCCGCCGCCGCGATCCTGGCCCGTAAGGTCGCTCCCGCATGCCCGGATTGCACTATTAGAGTGGCTCTGCCGACAGGTCCTGACGCCAACTGATGTAAGCCACCATCCGGGGCCACTCCGGCGGCGCGACTAGGTCAGGCCTAGAGCGCCGCCCAAGCCGCTCGGGGTGGGCAAGGGTCCAGCCACGATGTCGCCGGGCTTGCGTAGGTCGAAATTCTTGCCGTAGTTGCTGAAATCGGCGGTCATGCTCGCGATCACCGGGGCCGTCCCCGAGGGCAAGCTGGACTGACCCGGGTCCAGGGTTGAGAGCTCGGAGAGATCGACGTTCAGGACCGCGGTCACGACGGTGCGGTCCAGGTCCCCATTGGAGGTGAGCACGTAGCTGTCTGCCTTGACCTGGCTGAACTGCAATAGCCCTTCGATGGCCGGCAGCTCGGGCTGGACCGACGCTGCCTCTGACCCGAGAGCGCCCACGGCTTGGCCGAGGATGCCGCTGATGGCCTGGTTGAGGTCACTTCCGCTGACCGTGGTCTGCAGCTGTTCGACCTGCTGGCCGGCGATGGTGGTCGTCCCCAGCTTGCTGACCGTGGCGTCCTTCTGCAGTTCCAAGCCCCAGCTCTTGAAATCCGCGTTGAGCTGGCCCAGGTCTCCGCCGTTGGGCTCACTAGATCCGCTGGGCGCAGTGACACGGTGCCATTGGGTCCCATTCTCCGAGACGTATTCGCTGCCGTTCAAGTCGAGCACGTGCCAACTTTGGGTGATCAGGGGACTCAAGTTCAAGGTCAGCGAGACCTCTTTCGGGCTCTGCACCAGGGCCACGCCCGTCAGTTCGGCGGAGTTGATGGCGGCCCGCAGGAGGCTCATCTCCCCTGCCGTCACCCCGGCGGGAGGGGTGACCGCACTGAGATCGACCTGGAGGTGGCCCGTGAAGTCCACCTGAAATGACCCGTCGAGGGCCCGCTGGTTGGCCGCCTGCAGGACTGCTCCGGCGGGTCGGTCGGTACTGAGAGCATTGCTGGCGCAGCCGACTAGGGTAAGCGCGCTGGCGAGAGCCGCAGTGCTGATCACACGCCGAAGGGAAATCTTCACGGTGTGATCGTAACTCGGCCACGATGAATTGCAGTCTGCTCACGATTCTGCGAGCGGTTCGTGACCGGCCCTCGATAGCAGCGACGCGGTGGTAGCGTAACCGCCGTGACCGAGGTGAAGGCCAGGCGCTCGGCAGTTCAGGGCGCCCACCACAAATCGTCGCCGCGCTCGACCAAGATTGTCGATCTCCCAGTGCCCGGGCGGACCGAGCATCGTGACGGCCTCGGCGACCCCAAGAACTACATCAATCGGGAGCTGAGCTGGCTCGACTTCGACGCGAGGGTTCTAGCCGAAGCCCAGGACCCCCGAGTTCCGCTCCTGGAAAGGCTCCGCTTCCTGGCGATCACCTCCAGCAACCTGGACGAGTTCTACATGATCCGGGTCGCCTCCCTGAAGCGGCAGCTGGCGGAGCGGGTGCAGAGCACTCACGCCGACGCCATGACCCCGACCGAGCAGCTTCGCGCGGTCGGCAAGCGCACTCGCGAGGTGATCGCGGCCGAGGGACGTTGCCTGCGCGAGGATTTGGTTCCGCTGCTGGAGCGGCAGGGGATACGTCTTCTCCTCCAGGGCGAGCCTCTGAGCCGATCCGAGCGGCGTGAGTGCGACTCCTATTTCGAATCCCAGCTCTATCCCTTGCTGACGCCGCTGGCCATCGATCCCGCTCACCCCTTCCCCTACCTCAGCAACCTCTCACTCTCCATCGCCGTGATGCTGGGTGAGCCAGGCGAGCGAGCCCCGCGGGTGGCTCGGGTCAAGGTGCCCTCCTCTGCCCCGCGCTTCTTCCGCGCTGGCCGTCGTGGTCCCTTTTTGCCCCTCGAGCGGATCATCGCCGAGCGCCTGGATCGCCTCTTCCCGGGTATGGAAGTGATGGCCCATGGGCTCTTCCGGGTCACCCGCGATGCCGACTTCGACGTCGACGAGGACGAACCCAACCTGCTGTCCGCCATCGAGGAGGAGCTTCGGGAAAGACGCTTCGGAGCGGTGGTGCGGGTGGAGATGGCCCCCGGCCTCTCCCGGGAGATCGTGACCATGCTCGAGACCGAGCTGAGCGTCGTCCGCGACGAGGTCCAAGAGGTGGATGGAATGCTCGACCTGACCGGGCTGGTCAGCGTCGCCGACGCCGTCGAGCGCCCCGACCTCTCCTATCCTCAGTTCACCGGTACCACTCCACCCCGACTGCTGACCATGCAGGACCAGGACCCCGACTTCTTCGCCGTCCTCCGCCGGGGCGACGTGCTGGTCCAGCACCCCTACGACTCATTTGCCGCCACCACCGAGCGCTTCATCGAGCAGGCGGCCCGCGACCCCAAGGTGGTGGCGATCAAGCAGACCCTCTACCGGACCAGCGGCGACACGCCGATCATCGACGCCCTGACCAGGGCCGCCGAGGACGGCAAGCAGGTGGTCGTCCTGGTCGAGATCAAGGCACGCTTCGATGAGCAAAACAACATTCGCTGGGCCCGCCAGTTGGAGCAGGTGGGGGCCCACGTCGCCTACGGCGTGCCCGGCCTGAAGACCCATGCCAAGCTGGTCTTGGTGGTGCGCCAGGAAGAGGGCGGCATTCGCTACTACGCTCACGTTGGGACGGGCAACTACAACGCCGTAACGGCTCGGCTTTACACCGACTTCGGATTGCTCACCGCCAAACCGGAGATCACCGAGGAGGTCGCCGACCTCTTCAATTATCTGACCGGGTACTCGCGGAAGCGGGACTATCGCGACCTCTGGGTGGCCCCCATCAACGCCATTCAGAGTTTCGAGGGACTGGTCGAGCGCGAGGTCGAGCACCACCGCCACGGTCGCGCCGCCGGCCTCCTCATCAAAGTCAACGGCCTCACCGACGAACGGGCCATCCAGGCGCTCTACCGAGCCTCCCAGCAGGGTCTGCCGATTCGCCTCCTGGTGCGGGGGATTTGCGCCCTGCGACCGGGAGTCGAAGGGCTCAGTTCCACCATCCAGGTGCACAGCGTGGTGGGCCGGTTCCTTGAGCATGGCCGCGCCTTCATCGCCGAGAACGGCGGCCAGCCCGAGGTTCACATCGGCTCCTCGGACCTGATGGGCCGCAACCTCTACCGCCGGGTGGAGTGCGTGGTCCCCCTGATCGACCCCCAGGCTCGGGACGAGGTGCGCCAGGTGCTCGAGATGACCTGGGCCGATCGCCGGCAGAGCTGGAAGCTCCAGGCGGATGGGCGCTGGGTGAGGGTCGACCCCGGGTCGAGCGAGGATGGAATCCAGGAGAACCTGATCGAGCGGGCGCGAGCCCGTCCGCTCCGCTGGGAAGGGCAAGGGAGGAGGGTTGGTGCCCGTGGACGTCGAAGCCGCTAGGAAGTTCGTCAGCGAGAATCACCACGCCGTTCTCTGCACCCGCCGTCGTGACGGAACGCCCCAGATGTCTCCGGTGGTGGTCGCAGTCGACTCGGATGGTCGGCTTGGGATCAGCACTCGGGAGACGGCGGTGAAGGTGCGCAATCTGCGCCGTGACCCGACCTACGATCTGCTCGTACTTGCCAACACCTTCTTCGGCCCCTGGGCAGCGCTCCGGGGAACAGTCGAGGTGGTCTCGCTGCCCGAGGCGCTGCCTCTCCTGGTGCAGTACTACCGGGACGTCTCGGGCGAGCACCCCGACTGGGGAGAGTACGAGGCCGCCATGCTCTCCGAGCAGCGCGTGCTCCTGCACCTCGACATCGCCGAGGTTGGTCCCCAGGTGCTCGGCTAGGTTGGAACCGGCGCCAGAGGAGTTTGCGCGGGGTGCTCGGGCCGTCGCGGAGCAGGCGGCCCAACGGATCCAGCCAGGGATGCGGCTCGGGTTGGGCAGCGGCCGCATGGCCGTCGCCTTCGTCGAGGCCCTCCAGCCACAGATAGGGGTGGGCCTGAAAGTCCGAGGGCTCTGCACGTCCCGGGCCACGGAAACTCTGGCCAAGTCCGTCGGGGTCGAACTACTCGTCAACAGCGTGGGCGGACTTGACCTCGACCTCGATGGTGCCGACGAGTTCGACTCTCAGCTCAACCTCTTGAAGGGCGGCGGAGGCGCCTTGTTGCGTGAAAAGGTGGTGGCTCAAGGCAGCCGCCGCTTCTGGATCCTGGCCGACTCCTCCAAGCAGGTGGATCGACTGGGGTCCGCTCACCCCGTACCGGTCGAGGTTCTTTGCTTCGACTGGGAGGCCAGCGCTGCCCTCTGCGAAGCGCGACTATGTTGCCGGTCCGAGTTGCGCGGCGGCCGGGAGAAACCCCTCGTCACCGACAACGGCAATTACCTGCTCGACCTGCACTTCCCGGGTGGCCTGACCGACGCCCCGGAAGTGGCCCGACAGTTGGGTCAGATTGCCGGGATCGTGGGCCACGGGCTCTTCCTGGGAATGGCCACGGCAGCGATCATCTTCGATGGCGACGAGGTCTGCATCCTGGGTGACTTGAACCGAGAACGTGACCTCTGAGATGGGTCCCGCTAGACGCGCTTCTCAGTGGTGGCTCGGCGTTTACGGTTGAGCCCCAGGCTCAGGCCGAGGGGAATGATGACCCCCAGGAAGCCGGTGATGACCGCAATGCCATTGGGGAGGTGGCGTGGATTGGCCATGCCGACGTAGGAGAAGAGCGACGAAAGGAAGGCGGTGATGAGGATCACGGTGATCGCCCCAATCAGCACCCAGTTGCCATTCTCGGGACGACTGATCACGAAATTCGGCCAGCGATTGCGCACATATCGGTAAACGTTCACGGCGGACAGGCTGTTCAGGATCAGGGCGCTGATGAAGGCGCTCACCGCCACCCCCCAGCGGAAGGCCCCCAGTTGCGAGATCACCCAAGCGGAGAAGTTGACCACCAGCAAGCCGACCGGGGTGGCCAGTCCGATCACCGGCAGGATGCAAGTTCGCCAGTCCTCGGGCAGAGGAATGAAGAGGCCACTCTGGACCGGTCCGCGACTCCGCCGCATCCGGCTCACATGGCCGGAGCCGTTTCGTTCAGTGCTCACCGCTACTCCGATTGGCTGGTCGGATGAACCGGGACGATTTCGGAAACCCGCGAGACGCCCGTTGGGGTCGAGCCTCGATGATGGCGGAGCCTAAATGGATCTAATCGACATTCTCATCATCGTCGCCCTGCTCTACGCTGCAATCAGAGGCTACCGGAGAGGACTCACCTACTCCCTCTTCTCACTACTCGGGTTGCTGGTGGGACTGGGCCTAGGCGCCTGGCTGGCGACATCTGTCCCGCCCCTGCTCCACAACTTCTCGGTGGCCATCCGCTCCGGCATCGCTATTGGGCTTCTGGTCGCCCTCGCTTTGCTCGGCGATGGGGTGGGGACCTGGGTCGGGCTTCGCTTCCGACTGAATGCCATCCGCAGTCACTGGCGGCTCGTCGACTCCATCGTCGGCGTCGCCTGGGGCATCGTGGTGGTGCTCCTGGCCAGCTGGTACCTCGGGCTTACTTTCGCCTCGGGTCCCTGGCCTCCCCTTTCGGCGCAGATCCAGAAGTCAGCCATCCTCCACGACCTGGCCCGCCAATTTCCCCAGGATCCCACCTGGCTGGGCGGGCTCCAGCATCTCTTCAGCGCGGTCCCATTTCCTGAGGTCTTCGCCAACCTTGTACCTCCGCTTCCGGCGCCGGTGCAGATCCCCGCCAGCCTGGCCAACGATCCCGCCATCAGTGCTGCTGCCGCGGAGACTGTGAAGGTAGTCAGCGTCGGTTGCGGCGGCCTTTTGGAGGGCAGCGGCTTTCCCGTCGCGCCGGGGATGATCCTGACCAACGCCCACGTGGTCGCGGGCGCCCATGACTCCCAGGTATCTGTGCCGGGTCGGTCAGGCTCACTCTCCGCCGAAGTGGTCTTCTTCGATCCCCAGCGGGACATCGCACTTCTCCGGGTCCCGAGCCTCAACCTGACCCCACTCGCCATTAGCAGCTCCGGGGCACGGGGAACCGAAGGGGCGGTGATCGGCTACCCCGACGGCGGTGTCGAGCAGGTTGCTCCCGGGGCGATCCGTGGGGAGATGGACGCCGTAGGACGCGACATCTACTCGAATCAGATCGTCAGCCGCGAGATCTTCGTCATCCAAGCGACAGTGATCCCCGGCAACTCGGGAGGGCCTTTCGTCGACCTCCAGGGCCAAGTGCTGGGAGTCGTCTTCGCCAAATCGCTAGACACCAGCGGCGAGGGCTACGCACTCACCGCTGGTGAAGTAACACCGGACATCAGCCAAGGCAGGGCCGCCAGCCGGGCCGTCTCAACGCAGAGCTGCGTCGACTAGGTTGACCAGGGCACAGGACGTGTCGACGGTTGCGGCCTGTCGTGGGCGCATCTTTCTCGCGCCACAGAAGTCGGCAGAGCCGGGTCTGGCGGTGTGCCGGCCAGTGCCGTGCGCGGGACCCGCCTAGCGAAACTTTGGGAGAGGACTTGACTGCGGTTGTCGGTGGAGACCGCCTTCACCTGCCCAGGCCGAGGTGTTGCGGGCAGAAGGTTCCAGTCGAGTTGAGCCGGTTGGGAATCCCGGAGCGGATCAGTTGGTGGGAGGCGCCTCCGCGAACGAGCGCAGGTCGCCCAGATGAGCGGTCAGGTGGCCGGAGGCAGCTCGGAGACGGTCTGGATCAGCTGGGCGTGGGTCCTGGTGGCACGCTGGCGCAGCTCCTCCAGGGGCAGCTGGCTCTGGCGCGCAACCATCCCCCGGTTGGTCTCATCAATGTCCCCCTTTGGCCAGGGCGGCGGCCTGCGCCCGAGAAATGGTCACCGGCAAGAGGGTAGATGCTCCCGGCAAAGCCCAGCAATCCCGCTCGCCGCTCTGCTAAACCACCGCGTACGGTGGCGGAAGATCAGGTCATCATTGGTCACGGCGGCCCCCTCCCTTGAGCTTTGAACACCAAAGGATGGGCCGCCTTCTCTTTTCCTGCACGCCCCCTTAGGCGCACCGGTGTCTAAAGATCTTGTGAGCCGTTCACGTTGGAGGCTTGGCAGCAGCGCCCGGATCGCCGTCCGGCTACTCGGCTGGTGCTTCTTCCGGCCCGCGCACGAGCGCCGCTCCAACGGCGTGATAGCCACCGTCCACGTGGACGATCTCCCCGGTAGTCGCCGGGAAGTAGTCGGAGAGGAGCGCCACCGTGGCCTTGCCAACCGGGTCGGAGTCACGGGCGTCCCAGCCCAGGGGCGCCTGCCTGTCGAAGATCTCAGGAAATGAAGGGAACCCGGGGATCCCCTTGGCGGAGGTGGTGTAAACCGGTCCCGCCGACACGGCATTGACCCGGATCCGGCGCCGGCCGAGGTACTGGGCCAGGTAGCGCACCACCGACTCCAGCGCCGCCTTTGAAACGCCCATCCAGTCGTAGGTTGGCCAGGCCTGGCTGGCATCGAAGTCGAGCGTGACTACGCTCCCGCCGGCGCTGGGAATGAGTGGCTCCAAGGCGACCACCAGCTGCTTCAGCGAGTAGGCACTGGTCCGAAGGGCGATCGCCGCCGCCTCCCAGGGGGTGCTGAGAAAAGCTCCTCCCAGCGCCTCGGTGGGGGCAAAGGCCACTCCGTGAACGATTCCGTCCACCTGCCATTTGCGCTGCTCCAGCTCGGCGGCCAGCGCGGCAAAGTCCTCATCACGGTTCACGTCGAGCTCGAGAATGTCGGGCTTGGGTGAGAGCCTGGCGGCGGTCCGCTCGGTGAGCCGCATGGCGCGGCCGAAGGAGGTCAAGATCACCTCAGCTCCGTCGATCTGGGCCTGGCGCGCCGCCGCGAAGGGCAGCGAGGCCGGGGTCAGAACTCCAGTGACCAGCACCCGCCTGCCTTGAAGGAGCATGGTGGCAAAGGTTAGCGGCCCCAGCTCGCTCGCGTCGCCGACTTGGGCTCACGCTTCTCCCAGGAAGTCCAGCTACAATCCGGCGGCATGCCTGCCGGGACCAGGCCGCGGCGCCGCCGCGCCGGGCTTAAGTCACAGAACGCGTCCTTCTCATGGGGCCGGCACCGAATGCTGGTAGCCGCGCTACTGGTATTTGGCTTCGGTCTCTCTGGCGTGGGCGGGGTGGTCGCCTACTTCCTGCCTGCGATCACTGCCGCCCTCAATATCACTGGTCACGCGACTCAAGGGGGCACGGGTAAGCACCCGGTGGCGACTCCGAGCACCTCGCCAGTGACTTCTTCGAGTCAGCCCATCACCGTCCTCCTCTTGGGCTCCGATAACGACACCAAATTCGAGGCGGACGCCGTGCTGACCCAGACCATGATCCTGGTCCGGATCAATCCGCAGACCAAGTCGGTCGTCATGTTCTCCATCCCGCGAGACCTCTGGGTGGAGATCGGGGACACCCAGTCCTACGCCAAAATCGATGCCGCCTACTCTGACGGTGGCGCGGCCGAGGCAATCACGACCGTGCAGAACAACTTTCACGTCGCCATCAACTATTGGGTCTGGATCGGCTTGGGTGGCTTGGTCCACGTGGTCAACGACCTCCACGGCGTCAACATCGTCGCCCAGATGCCGATCCTGGACGATGAATATCCGTATGACCTGAGCGGCAATAACCCCTATGAGCAGGCTCGAGTCGCGATCCTGCCCGGGCCGCAGCGGGTCGCCGGGGTGGCTGCGCTGGAGTATGTGAGGTCACGGCACGGAGATGTCCTCTCGGACATCGCACGCTCCCAGAAGCAGCAGCAACTGCTGCTCGATATCAAGGCGTCTGCCAATGACGTCGGACTCGCCGATGTGCCCAACATCGCCAGCTCTCTGGGCGACTCCATGAAGACCGACATGAGTGTCACCCAGGTCACCTCTCTGCTACCACTGGCCAAGGCCCTCGGCAACGGCGACGTACACCAAGTGGTGATGGTTGGCGAACCGTATTTCGGCTCCGACTACTACCCCGAAGGAGTTGGTGGACCAGACGCGCTCCAACCGAACTGGTCGGCGATCCACGGACTGGTTGCACAGTACTTCCCCACCGCATGAGGAGGGTCATTCCAACCGTCGCGGTGATGGCGCTGATGGCCGTATTCGGTTTTGCGATTTACTCGATGCTGGGCACCCTGAAGAGCAACAGGCACAACAGCCAGAAGCCCACCCAGACCAAGGCCTTGATTGACCTACCCGGAACCATCTACGTGGTTCAAGACGGCTCTATCTACAGCCTCACCAACCTGACGTTCACCGAGCTTAAAGCGCCTTCGTACGACTGGGTTCAAGTGGCACCAGGGCCGGACGGTGACATCCTGGCAGTCGCTTACTCGAGCATGTACAGCAACGTATATCTGCTCAGTCCCCAAGGCCAGATCGTCCGCCAACTGCTTTCCGAGAGCTCGACACAATACTTCAACAACCACTGGGCCTATTACCCGCGCGTCAGTCCCAACGGCAGCACCCTCTTCTACGCGTCAGACTGGGTCGACCCTGACTCTGCCTACAACGTTGACTTTCAGATTCAGGCGGTTCCCTTCAGCAATACAGCTACATACCCGGTCATCTGGAGCGAGTCCGGCCTTTACTACCAGGGCGGGGATGTGGAACCAATCCCGTTGGCCAACGGGGCCCTGATCTACACCAAGTACGACATCAGCGACCAGCCTAATACCCCACAGCAGGGCGACACCTACGGCCAGCTGGCCTACGTCAGCACTCCCGGCGCCGTCCCCACCCTGCTGACCACTCCAGCCGAGGACTGCGGCGAGCCTGCCCTCTCCCCCAACGGCACCGAGATTGCCATGGTCTGCACCCAGAACACGGCACAAACGACCACCTTGGACGTGGCATCTTGGAATGGGACTTCGTTGGGAACTCTAGTGCCGATCGCCTCGGGTCCCCTCCCTGCCAGCCCAACCTGGTCGCCGAACGGCAAGAGCGTGCTCTACCTCAACACCCTGCTCACCGACAAGTCGTCGCCATTTCAGCTCTGGTGGGTACCCAAGGCAACGTCCAAGAAGCCGGGAACACCGGAGCAGGTGACGGCGGGAGTCAACTTCACCGCGACCTCGGCCCCGATCTGGACCGCCTGAAGGAAGGTCTTGCGCCCCTAACGGTCAGCTAGCCGCCGGGGCGGGGAGAGTGCCAGGGCGAGCGCAGCTCCTGCACCATCAGCGCTGCCAACGCGGTCCAGCCGGTCTGGTGGGCAGCACCGTGGCCAGCACCAGTCTCGCCATCGAAGAACTCGTAAAAGAGCAGGTTGTCCCGCCACTTGGGGTCACGCTGGAAGCGCTCCAGATTGCCGTAGACGGGACGGCGTCCGTCCCGACCCCGGCGAAATATCCCCACCGTTCGAGCCGCCAACTGGTCGGCGATGTGTCCCAGAGTTGCCGGCCGGCCATCCGGGGCGGGGAATGGGTGGGTGAATGAGGGACCGAGACCGGTACCCAAGAGCCGCAGGGCCTGGATCAAGAGATAGGTCGTGGGGAACCAGACAGGTCCCCGCCAGTTGGAGTTGCCACCCATGATCCGTTCGTCGGCGACCCCGGGCTCGTAGCGAACGGGCGGCATGTCTGGCACCAGCTTGCTCTGGAAAGGCCGCTTCAGATGCGCCTTGGAGAGTGACCGAGGCCCGTGCTCCGAGAGAAACTCCTCGCTGTCGAGCAGGCGATCGAGGAGTCGATGGATTCGGTCGGAGCCGACCAGACTCAGGCAGGCATAGGGGTCGTCTCCGCGGGCGGCGCGGTAGTGAATCACTCCCTGCTCGGCCGCCCGGTCCAGCGTCTCAGACAGGCGCGGCAGGCGGGCCAAGGTATGGCGATGGACGACCTCGCTGGCAGCCAGAGGCACCAGACCGACCAGGCTGCGGACGCGGAGCTGCTCGCTCCTCCCGTCCGCCAAGCGAAGGATGTCGTAGTAGAACCCATCCTTCTCATCCCAGAGACCGGGCTGATCGTCATGCCCGTTGAGGGCCCGGGCGATTCGGACATAGTGGGAGAAGAAGCGGATGGCCATGTTCTCGTACTGAGGCTCGTCGATGGCCAGCTCGGCAGCGATGCGGAACATCTTGGCCACCAGCATTCCCATCCAGGCGGTGGCATCTGCCTCAGAGATTCCGGCCCCCTCGGGGAGGTGGCTGCGGTCGACTGCGGAGATGTTGTCGAGGCCGAGAAAACCTCCGGAAAAGATGTCGTTTCCCAGCGGGTCGTGGCGGTTGACCCACCACCCATAATTGAAGAGCAGCGACAAGAAGGCCTGTTCCAGGAAGGCGCGGTCAGGCTCCCCGGTGCGGTTGCGGTCGCGGATATAGATTTGCCACACCGCCAGAACCGCAGTCGGCGGGTTGCAGTCCGAGAAGGCCCACTCGTAGGCGGGTAGTTGGCCGTCCTCCCGCAGGTAGTGGGGCTGAAGCAGGAGGAGGGCTTGCTCTTTGGCCAAGCCGGTGTCGATGGGCTCTAGGGTGAGCGCGTGGAAGGCCAGGTCCCAACTGGCGAACCATGGGTATTCCCAGCTGTCCGGCATCACCATTACGTCGGCTGCCTTGAGCGACTGCCAGCGATGATTTCGGCCCTGCAGGCGCTCTGCCGGTGGCTTCGGTTGCCCAGGATCCCCAGCCAACCAGCGGGCCACATCGTACTCGTAGTACTGCTGGCACCAGATGAGTCCAGCGAATGCCTGGCGCTGGATGAGCAGGTCGTCGGCATCACTCTCCGGAGGGCACTTGGCGAGATAGAACTGATCGCAGGCCGCCCGCCGCTCTTCACATATGTCATCGACCTGGGTCGGGTCGCGGCCGGGGTCAGTTCCCCAGAGAAGGCGGATCACCTGCGACTCCCGCGGTCCCAGGTCGAGGACGAAGTGAGCGGCCGCCTTGGTGCCGCGCAACCCAGGATTGCAGTGCGCCGGGTCACCGTTGAGGACGGCATCGCCGATGGCGTCCTTGGGGTATGGGCTGCGGCTGGGGGATTGGAAGAGCAATTCGGAGTTGGTCTCGTTGTCGCAGATCAGCCAGTTGAACTCACCCGCCACCTGAAGCCGGTAACCCTCCAGGTCCACGATTCCGGTGAGGTCCAGGGAAGTCTCATGGGCCGTCAACTGGGGAGCCTCTGGCACGGTTTTCTCCCAGGCCCAGGTATTGCGTAGCCAGACCTGGGGCAGGATGTGCAGATTCGCCTGCTCTGAGCTTTCGTTGGTGACTGTCATCCGCCACGCGGTTACCTCGGGTCCGGCCTGGGCGTACTCAACCTCGACGGACCAGTACCGGTTGTCGTCGAACGCTCCCACCTGAAGCAGACCGAGCTCAGGGCCGGGTCTGGAGTTTTTGTCTCTCAACTCCTGGTAGGGGAAGGCCACCATCGGGTAGCGATAGAGGGCGCGCAGGTAGCTGCTGTCGGGAAGAGCGTCGAGGTAGTGCCAGTACTCCTTGACGTCCTCGCCGTGATTGCCTTGGGCGTTGGAGAGCCCGTACGCCCTCTCCTTGAGGATGGCGTCCTCACCGTTCCAAAGCGCCATGGCTAGGCAGACCCGCTGGCGATCGTCACAGATGCCCAGCAGTCCATCCTCACCCCAGCGATAGGCACGGCTACGGGATTGCTCGAACGGGAGGTAGGCCCAGGCATCCCCATCGAGGCTGTAGTCCTCCCGGACCGAGCCCCACTGACGCATGGCCAGGAAGGGGCCCCAGCGGGGCGATGGTGAGGGCTCCGGCAGAGGATTGGAGGGCGCGCGGTCCCGGGCTGGTGGCACCTGGGGATTCTCCCATCCTGACTGTCGGCGCACGGGCTGAGTTCTCCCCGGGATCCGCGGCTCAGGTGGCCTCAGCGTCCACCTCGTCGGGCCTAGCTTCGGCAGGGGAAGTCTCCGTCGGCCGGAGCGGAAGCCGCACCAAGAAGGTGGCTCCTCCCCCGGTGGTAGTCTCCAGAGTGAGGCTGCCCTGGTGCGCCGCCACGATCGCTGTCACAATCGCCAGTCCCAAACCTGACCCGCCACGCTCACGCCCGCGCGCCTGGTCGGCCCGCACGAATCGCTCAAAAACCCTCGCCGAGATCTCCGGAGGCACTCCCGGGCCATGGTCGGCGACCCGAAGCAACGCGAACTCTCCCTCCCTAATGACGGAAACGTCTATCGGCGTCTTGGCCGGGGTGTGCAGGGTGGCGTTGCGGAGGAGATTGCCCACTACCTGCCGCAGCCGAGCTTCGTCGCCCAACACCACCACCGGCTCCGGCGCCTCGACCCGGATTGGGTGCTGATCATCTGCCACAGCGGTGTCGGCAGCCGCGTCTACCGCCAACTCGGAGATGTCGACATTGGCCGCCTCCAGGGGACGGCCCTCATCGAGCCGCGCCAGGAGTAGGAGGTCGTCGACCAACTGGGTCATCCGCGCCGATTCACTCTCGATCCGAGTCATCGCCTTGTTCAGGTCGTCGGGACGGCCCTTGGCTCCGTGCCGGAAGAGCTCGGCATAGCCTCGGATCGAACTGAGGGGAGTCCTTAGCTCATGCGAGGCGTCCGCCATGAACTGGCGCATGCGGGCCTCCGAGGCCGACCGCGCGGCGAAGGCCTGCTCAATTTGGCTGAGCATCTCGTTGAGGCTGGCAGCCAGCTGACCGACCTCGGTGCCCGGGGCCCCGGGCTCGACTCTTTGACTGAGGTCGCCGGCGGCGATCGCCCGCGCCGTGGTCCGGATCCGGGCCAGGGGGCGGAGACCAAGTTGCACCGTCCACCAGGCCAAAGCGGCCATACCCAGCAGCACGGCGGCACTCACCACGATTTCCAGTAAGCGGAGCTGAGCCAGAGTCTCATCGACGTTTTGGAGTGAGATTCCCACGATCAGGTTCTCGCCAGGCACGTTGGTGGGGATCACCAGCAAGCGGAACTCAGTGCCGTCGCTAGCCGGCACTGTGAGATAGCGGTCGCCATTCATCGAACCAGAACCTAGGCCGGCGGGGATCTTAGGGACGGGTGGCTTGCCGTTGGCGTTGAACTGAAAGGGCCCGAAGTTCCGGGTGGGACCGACCAGCTCACCTACGCTGCCGGGGGGAACGTCCACCCCGCCCCGGGGCTGCTCAGGATAGGTGGACTGAAAGAGGGCCAGGTAGTGGGCCACGTTGTCGGCGGAGTCGAATGCCTCGGCGTTGATCTGATTGCTCAGATTCGACTGCAGCACCAAGTAGGTGACGGCGTCAGTGAGCCCCAGCCCGATCGCCACCAAAGCCACCAGTCCAACCAGTAGCCGCAGGCGCAGTGACACGGTCAGGTGCGCGGCAGGCGCAGAACGTACCCCATGCCGCGAACGGTGTGGATCAATGAAGGCTCCTGGCGGTCCACCTTCTTGCGTAGGTAGCTGATGTAGGTCTCCAGGATCCCGGCATCGCCCCCGAAGTCGTATTTCCAAACATGGTCCAGGATCTGGGCCCGGGTGAGAACCCGGCGCGCGTTGATCAGGAGATAGCGCAGGAGCCGATACTCCGTTGCGGTCAGTTCCACCAGCTCACCGCCGCGCCTGACCTCGCGCAGATCCTCATCCATCTCCAGGTCGGAGAAGGTAAGAACGGTGTGGCTTTCAGCCTGGTGACCGGAGCGGCGGAGGATGACCCGGACCCGGGCAATCAGTTCGTCCAGGCTGAAGGGCTTGGTTACGTAATCGTCGCCTCCCACGGTGAGACCTCGCACCTTGTCCTCAGTGGCGTCTCTGGCGGTGAGAAAGAGGATGGGGGCCTGCGAGCCCGACTGATTCAGCCGACGCGACACCTCGAAGCCGTCGAAGTCGGGCAGCATCACATCGAGGATCACCAAGTGGGGACGGAATTCAGCCGCCTGCGCCAGTGCCCCGGCGCCGCTTCCGGCCGTGGCCGTCACGAAGCCCGCATAGCGGAGTGCGGTGGCTACCAGTTCCGCCAGGTTGCTCTCGTCGTCGACGACCAGGATCCGTGTTTCCGCGTCCATGCTTTCTCCAGTTTGGGGCGACAGCCTGGGGATTTCCTGTGGTGTCCCTGAGACGTTCGTGAGGCCCCTCGCCGGGTGCGACGTCTGGGCGAGCTCACAGGCCGGTCCCAGCCAGCTCCCAGGCGGCTGCCGCACTGTGAGACCTGCGTCCGGCTCTAACCCCGGGCGCTGTCCCGCCCTCCCCCAGCGGCCCGGCCGGCGCCGGGTCGCTGTTCGTCTGGGGCGAAGTCAGGACGACGGGTACGCGACCTCTGGCTCCACGATGTGCCAAGCGGCGCGCAAGGCAGAGCTGGCCTGATCGAGGCGCGGGGGCGGCACCAACAGCCAGTCCCGGTCAAAGGTCGAGATCGCGAAGACGGCGATTTCGGCCATCGCCAGGGTTACTGAAATCGTCGCCAGCACCCCCACCAAGTCATGACTCAGCGAGTCGGCGACGACCAGCGCCCGCCATGGGCCGGTCCGGAGCACTCCACTCGGCACCAAGGCCTCTTCGCACACCACGGACAGCTCGGACTCTGACCGGCTGATGCTCCACCAGCTCCCAGCGGTCGCCCAGCCAGGCCCGGGTCCAGACGGCAGACAGAGAGCCGTGCTGGCACCGCCCCGAAGTGAAGAGCAGTAGGCACCCCGGTCCACCGCGTTGCCACCAGCCGCTTCTCTGCTTCACCGAGCCCGGACACAGAAGTCCTCTCGGCGCCGGCGAAAGCGACGTCTCAGCTGCGCTTTGATACCCTTCCCCAGATCCTCGTGCTCTGAGTGAGCAGCATATGGGGCCGTGGCGCAGCGGGAGCGCGCTTCCTTGGCATGGAAGAGGTCGCGGGTTCGATTCCCGCCGGCTCCACTCTTGTGATGTCGCGGGTGATAGTGCCCGATTTGGGCGGGCTCCTGGGGCTGGTAATCGCGGCCGGGGTCGACGGTTAGCTCGCGGATGAGGGTGCCATCTTCGGCGAGGATGCGTTCCTGGCCACCTCGCGATGACTGCGGCCCTCTCGGACGACCGCTTGAATCCGCCGGCTAAACCACACACCGTCGAAGGCCAGCCTGCGCAGGCAGGTCTACCGCGCTCAGGCACGATGGGCTTCTCTGTCGTTACCCGAGCGGCTGCCCGCGCCACACGCAACCGATCATGGATCGGGCACGCCGGTCGCCGAACTTGAGCCGCCCTTAGCCAGGACCCTCTAGGACCAGGGCCAGAGCAAACCCGTCGTAGCCCTTGCTACCCACCGTCTGGATCGCGGTCGCAGTCACCCGTGACTCTCGGCCCATCAGCTCCAGCACCTCGCGCGTGCCGCGGACGGCGGGATCAGAGCTGTCCGCGTCGGTCACATCTCCCTGGCGGACCACGTTGTCGACCACGATCAGGCTCCCGGCACGAGTCAGGCGAAGGGCCCACCTGAAGTAGTCAGGGTTGCTCGGCTTATCGGCGTCAATGAACACCAGATCGAACGGACCTGCCCCCTCCCTAACTAGATCCGAAAGGCTGTCGGCGGCCGGCCCTTGCCTGACCTCTACGACAGAGGAAAGCTGGGCCCTATCCAGGTTTCGGCGGGCCACTTGGGCATGGAGCGGCTCCAGCTCCAGGGAGATCAACCGTCCGCCCGCTGGCAAGGCGCGAGCCAGCCATATTGCGCTGAAACCGCCAAGGGTACCGACCTCAAGGATTGCCCCCGCGCTCTGGCTCAGAGCCAGCATATGGAGCAACTTCCCCTCGTTAGGAGTCACGTTGATCTGCGGCAGCCCCGCAGCCTGGCTGTCTTCCAGGGCGGAGGTCAGCGCTGGATCCATCGGTACCAGTGTGTCGGTGAGGAACCGCTCGACGGCATCCCATTGCGCTTGGCTCATTTCCCCCATGTTCGCAGTTCTCGCCCCGGCACTGGCCAACACTGGCCTGTAGCTGGCCGCGGCGGGAGGCAGCGGTGGCAGAAGTGAGGGCGTCGGGAGCCCGAGCACAGGGGAGGCTTCGATGACTGGCCACAGTGGCGAGAGGGTAGAAAGCGACGGGCGAGGCGTCCCGAGCGAACCTGTGCACTACGTTGCCTCGCTGCAACGCCGCAGTGGTGCGGGTAGTCGCAACCCCTCGATCTAGCCTCTCAAGCCGACCAGACAGGTCTCAGGCTCCGGTGCCGAAGTCGACCTCCGTCGTGGCTACCGCCCCTGCCGTCCGCCCCGGCGCCTTCTGGCCTGCCCAGTAGAGGTTGGTGTGGGTGATGACCTTGTCCGGAGGAGGAGCACCCCACTCCGTCAGATCCGAAGTAGTGTGGGCATCACTGACTAGGGTCGCGTCGTACCCCCCCGTCAGCGCCCCGTGCAGCGTCGAGCGGACGCAGAAGTCGGTCGCGGCGCCCACGACCACAAGTCGCCCAAATCTAAGCCCCGACAGGACTGCCTCGACGTTGGTGTCCTCGAAGGAGTCGCCGTAAGTTTTCTCAACGAGGGGCTCGGTCTCGCCCGGAGCCAGCTCAGGGACGATCCGCCACTGGTCGCTCCCCTTGGCCAAGCCCTCGTTGGAGTGTTGAACCCAGACCACTGGGACCTGCTCCAAGCGCGCCTTGTCGACCAGGTGCCACGCTCACTACCACGCAGTTGCCCTACGTGCTACCCTACGCCGGTGCACAAGACGAGCGTCTACTTGAGCGATGAGGAGGTTGCTCGGCTCGCGGCCTTGGCCGAGCGGGAGGGCACCTCTCAGGCCAAGGTCATCCGACGCGCCATCCGACTGTACGAGCCGGAGCGGCATGGCGGCCGAGACTTTTCGCTCGTCGGGAGCGCAGACGGCCCTGGCGGTTCCGCGGCCGACCTGAGCGAGGACGAGCTCCTCGACGGCTTCGGCGCTTGACCCTCGTTATCGACGCGGCACCACTCGTCGCCGTTGCCGACCGACGAGACTCGATGCAGCAGCGGATCGAGGCGCTGCTGAGGGACGAACCTGGTGAGCTGGTCATCCCGGCTCCCGTCACCGCCGAGGTCGACTACCTACTAGGGCGTCGGCTCGGCCGCGTCGCGCGCCTCGCCTTCCTCGATGATCTCGCGGCAGGCCGGTTCACTGCCGTCTGTCTGGAAGCGGACGACCACCGCGTCGTGGCCGATCTGGAGCGCCGCTACGACGACCTCGACGTGGGTCTCGCGGACCTGAGCGTGGTCATCGTCGCAAAGAGGTCGGGCACTCGGCGCATTCTCACCTTCGACGAGCGCCACTTCCGAGCATTGCGACCGCTGGACGGTGGCCAGTTCACGCTGTTGCCGTCAGATGCACCAGCTCGGTGAGATGTTGCCGGGCGTAGTCGCGCCGTGTAGACTAATCGCGGGAGAACGCGGCCCGGTTCGTCTTATCACGATGTCCTCGTGGCGCGTTGGACTGAACCGCGCCACGAGGACCGCGGCGCGGCCAACGGGAATTGCTGCCGGCAGCCGGCAGGCTCAGCCAGAAGTAGGCTGTGTCGGTGTTCGAACTGCAGCGGCTCCGTCCCGACCATGAAGCAGCGGTCCTCGATTTCGAGCAGGCCAACCGTACCTACTTCGCGAAGTCGATAAATGATCGCGGCGACGACTTCTATGAGGAGTTCGCCGAGCGGCACCGCAAGGCCTTGGCGGAGCAGGCAGCCGGGGTCTGCATTTATCACGTGCTCGTCGATGACGACCAGACGGTCGTGGGCCGCTTCAACCTCTACGACGTCATGTGGGGGACCGCGGAAGTCGGCTATCGCGTTGCTCAGCGGGTCTCAGGCCGTGGCGTGGCGACCTCCGGACTGCGCAACTTGTGCCGGATCGCAGCGGAGCGTTACGGTCTGCGAACCCTCAGGGCGGCGGTCAGCAACGAGAATGTCGCCTCTCACCGGGTGCTGGCCAGGGCCGGGTTCCTTGCCATTGGGCCAGCTGAGGCCGGCGGCCGACCAGGAGCGCGCTACGAACTCGCCCTCAGCAAGAGAAGCCAAAGCTCCCTGTGACTCGAACCTCCTCCCCCGATCAGGTCACGGCTGTCGGCACCCTTCAGAGCAGGCGACCACCTTCCTTCCCGCTTCGCCGACGGGCTTGATCTCACGAGGGCGCCGAGCGCCGGAACGAATGATCGGACCTCACCGGTCCTGAAGTAGCCCCAAGACGTTGCCATCGGGGTCAGTGACGGTGGCCACCAGACGACCCCCGCCAACGTCGCGTGGGGGGTCCTTCACGGTAGCCCCAGCGGCGGTCACCTCAGCCAACTTTGCCTCGATGTCCGCCACGTGCCAATAGGCGACCGGCGACGTCATGCCCTGAGCTGCGCCGCCTGGCACGAGCCCGATGTGCTGGCCTTCCGCCTCGAAGCCGACGTAGTAGGGAGCGTCGTGCTGCGGTGGCATGCCGAGCAGGGCCGAGTAGACGGCTTTGGCCTTGTCCAGGTCGGAAACAGGATGTAGGACGGTCTTGATTCCCTGGGTGGAAGAGTCAGTCATCGTTACTCCTGGGGTGATAGTTCTGGTCGGGGTTCAATGGCTGAGGGATGAACGGCAAGCCGGGAGCCCCCCAAAGTCAGAGGAGATTCAAGTGCACGGTGACGACCATAGTCAAGTCCCATCGTTGGTGTAAATTCGGTCGGAAGTTAGGGATAGGTTCATCAGGCCGCTAAGCCCGCAGTCAGGGGGTTGGTGAGGCGGTCCTGG
>Ga0307372_10000777_pt1 | contig 55718 bp, 49 predicted proteins | sample OX1MG_FD_202533 | JGI IMG/M metagenome (GOLD analysis project Ga0307372, IMG submission 202533) | Soil microbial communities from Risofladan, Vaasa, Finland - OX-1 | ecosystem: Environmental > Terrestrial > Soil > Coastal area > Acid sulfate soil | place: Finland: Risofladan, Vaasa | collected...
GATCGGTCGAAACCGCGGCGCCTGGGCGGGGTGGAGCGCCGGCGGTCCGCGGTGCTATCGTCTAGGCCAATGACCCCTCCCACCATGGCCTGCCCATTGCACGAGTATGTCGCGGCGCGAATGCGCCGGTGTGAGGTCGCGCCACGGGATCCAGCGATCCACGCGATCGCGCGAAACCTCGATCGTCGATTCGTGGTCAAATGGCGCATCGCACAACCGGTATGACGGATCTATGCGGCTCAGTAAACTCAGCTACTACTCGGACTTCGTCGTTTATCCAGTCGTCATCGGCGCGCTGGCGGCGGCGGCGCTTGCGCATGCCGACGGGCTACGGGACGCGCATTGGGCCGGCGCGTTTCTCGCGGGCATCGGCGCCTGGACCTTGCTCGAGTACCTGTTGCACAGGATTGCGCTGCATGCAGTCGGTTATTTCGTGCCGATGCATGCGCTGCATCATCGCGCGCCGCGCGCCTACGTGGGTACGCCGACCTGGCTGAGTCTCGCGGTGCTCTGCGGCGTCATTCTGCTGCCGATCTGGCGTTTTGCCGGGTTCACGCTCGCGAGCGGGCTCACCGGCGGAATGATGCTCGGTTACCTGTGGTATGGCCTGGTCCACCACTTGATCCATCATTGCCGCGGCGAGTCGGTGCCGTTTTTCCTCAAGGGTCTGCGCACTCGCCACCTGCGGCATCACTATTCACCGAGGAAGGGTAACTTCGGTGTCACCTGTGCCTTTTGGGACCATGCGTTCGGCACGCTGATCAAGTCCTGAGGCGACGGCCGCATCGTCGATCACGACCTCGACGCGCCGGTCCGATCGGCGGCCGGTGGCTGGTTCATGGCTCGCGATCCGCTGCGCGGATGCCTCGCCCGCGACGGCAAATCGCGCCGCCAGAATCCCTCGCCGCCGCAAATACGCGAGCACCGCATGCGCCCGCAGGGCCGATAAGTTGTGCTCGATCGCCCGCGATCCGCGACGGCCCGAGTAACCCTCGATCAAGACCGTGTGGCAGGGATATCGCTGCAGAAAAGCGACGAGCCAATCGAGTCCGTCGGTGGCGCCGCGTTGCAGGGCCGCCGTGCCGCCGATGAAGCGCACGTCGCGCAAATGCAGGATGAGACCACGATCGGTAACCGTGGCGTGCAACTCATCGATTCGCTGCGAGGTCTCGGCACCTCTTCTAGCGGCGAACACCGTCATTGGCGCGGCGGCCGCGGCAGCCGTCAACGGCGCCGCCACGCCCGCCGCAAGCAGCGCCCACGCACGAATCGCCGACCGGCCATCCGGTCCCGCGCCGCGACGCTCGCGATCGTGCGCGATCGCGGCGGCCCGCAAAATGGGGAATTCATGCATCGAAGCGAGGCTACGCCGGCGCGAGGATTCCATCGGTGCGTTGCCGTACGGGTCGCCCGGACTCATGCGGGCAACCACGGTTCGGTGGCGAACAGACGCAGCGTCCGGCCAGAACCTAAATTATCAGCGCTGTCGATCAACGCCGGCGGAAGGACGAACATGATTTACTCGGACGTCGATCGGACCGGACAGGCCGCCGAGCGGGCAAGCGCCGCCGAGGAGCCTCGCAAGGCGCTCCTCGACGATTGCACGGCGAACTTCGCCGGTGACATCTTCGACCGGGTGTTCGATCTGCTGAAGAGGCACCTGCGGGTGTTGACGCTCGAGTGGCGCGGCGGTTCCCAGCCGTCGTCGGACCACGCGGATCTACAGGCAATGAGCGCGCGAATTCACGAATGCGCGGCCGCGCTCGATCACATGCACGCGGCGCTCGGGCCGGATATCGCCCGTCTGCGTCAAACCGAGCGCGAGCTGCATCTGACGCGCAACGCCTACGGCCGGGCGCAGGCGGAACTCGCGGCGAGCAGAAGCGCTGGCGATCGGCGTATCGGTCTCGGCGATCCCGGTCCGTAGGCCGTGGGCCGCGTGGCGGATTGCAGGCGCTTCTCGAGCGTGAGCCCCGCGTGAGGATTGCAATGTCGCGCGTCGCGCCCTGGGACAGCGAAGACATCCTGCGCGAGGAACTGTTCAGCGTCGAGCGGCTCGAGCAATACGCCGAGAAGCTCGCCGTCGACCAGCGCGTCGACCGGCGCAGGGCGAGGCGGCCGTCGCTGCGCGCGCGGCTGCGGCAGAACGCCGCCGTGCTGCTCGCCGACTACCGGACGATCGCGCTCGCCGTGCGCGGCGGTTACAAGGTCACACCCGCCGCCGAGTGGCTGCTCGACAATTACCACGTCATCGACGCCCAGATCCGCAGGATCAACGAGGATCTGCCGTCCGGCTTCTACCGGCAATTGCCCAAGCTCGCCGAGGGGCCTCTCGCCGGATACCCTCGCGTCTTCGGTATCGCGTGGGCGTTCGTGGTCCACACCGACAGTCATTTCGATGTCGACGCCCTGCGCCGGTTCGTGGCCGCCTATCAGCGCGTACAGGCCCTGTCGATCGGTGAGCTTTGGGCGGTGGCGATCACCTTGCGCATCGTGCTCGTCGAGAATTTGCGGCGCGCGGCCACGGACATCGCGAACGGCCAGGAGGCGCGCCAGCATGCGGATCTGGTCGCCGACCGCCTGCTCGGCGTCGACGGATCGACCGATCCGGACGCCCTGAGCGACGCTTACGCCGCCGAGCAAACTCCCTCGGCCGCGTTCGTCGTGCAGGTCGTGAAGCGGCTGCGCGATCAGGACCCGGACGTCACCCCGGCACTTGCGCTGCTGGAGCGGCGACTCGCCGCTCAGGGGCTCGATTCCACCTCGATCGTGCACCTGGAGCACCTGCGGCAGGGCGGCTCGAACGTGACCATCCGCAACATCATCACCAGCATGCGCCTGATCTCCGATATCGACTGGTCGGAGTTCTTCGAGAGCGTCAGTCTCGTCGACGTCGTGCTGCGCAGCGATGGCGGGTTCGCCGCGATGGACTTCGCCACGCGCAATCTGTATCGCAGTGCCATCGAGGGTTTCGCCAGAGGTTCGGCGCTCGACGAGATCCAGATCGCCGCCGCGGCGGTCGCGGCGGCCGCATCCGGCGCGAGCATATCCGAGCGCGAGGGCGAGTCCGGATACCACCTGATCGCGGCCGGCCGTCTGGCATTCGAGGCCAAGATCGGTTATCGCGCGCCGTTGTCCTGGCGTCCCCGCCGCCTCGTGATGCGCTTCGGCGCGGGCGGCTATATCGGCGCGGTCACGGCGCTCGCCCTGATTGCGCTGGGCTTTGCGCTGCACACCGTCGGCCCGAGCGGCGGCGGCTGGCGACTGCTGTTGCTCGGCCTCGCCGGCGCCATTCCGGCAGTGGACATCGCCGTCGCCCTGGTGAATCGCGCCGTTGCGCGCGGCATCCACGCGGCGATATTGCCGGGGCTCGCGCTGCGCGAGGACATCCCCCCTGAACTGCGTACGCTCGTGGTGGTGCCGACGCTGCTGACGAGCATCGCGGCCGTCGAAGCCCAGGTCGATCGTCTCGAGATTCACTACCTGGCCTCGCCGCACGCGCAATTGTACTTTGCCTTGCTCACGGATTGGAGCGATGCCGCGCAGGAACGGCTGCCGGCCGATGAACCGCTGTTGCGATCGGCGATCCTCGGCATCGGCCGATTGAATGCGCGGTACCGGTCGGCGGCCGGCGGCGATCGATTCATCCTCCTGCATCGTCGGCGTGTCTGGTCGAAGGTGCAACGCCGATGGATGGGGTGGGAGCGCAAGCGCGGCAAGTTGCACGAGTTGAACCGCCTGCTGCGCGGCGCAACCAACACGACGTTCATGGAGATCGACGGGGGCCCGCCGAATGCTCCCCCGGGCGTGCGCTTCGTGATCACGCTCGACGCCGACACGCGCTTGCCGAGGGAGACGGTCCGGCGACTGATCGGCAAGCTCGCGCACCCGCTCAACCGACCTCGATTCGACCCCGCCGTGGGGCGGGTGGTCGAGGGCTATGCCGTGCTCCAGCCGCGGGTATCGCCGTCGTTGCCGTATGCAAGCGAAGGCTCCCTCTTTCAGCGCCTCGTCTCCAGCGCTTCGGGGATCGACCCGTACGCGGGCGCAGTCTCCGATGTCTACCAGGATCTGTTCGGCGAAGGATCGTACACCGGCAAGGGAATCTACGACGTCGACGCCTTCGAGGCGGCGCTGCGCGGCCGGGCGGCGGACGGCACGCTGCTCAGCCATGACCTGTTCGAAGGAATCTTCGCCCGAGCGGGGCTCGCCTCGGACGTCGAGGTCATCGATGAGTTCCCCGCGCGCTACGACGTCGCCGCTGCGCGCCAGCATCGCTGGGCGCGCGGCGACTGGCAGTTGCTGCCATGGCTCTTCGGCAGGCGGCACGCGAACCGCGGCGAGTCCGGTCGGGCGGCGTTACCGCTGATCGGCCGCTGGAAGATCGCGGACAACCTGCGCCGGACACTCTCCGCGCCGGCGGTCTTTTTCGCGTTGCTGATCGGCTGGACGCTGCCTGCCCATGCCGCATGGCGGTGGACCTTGCTCATCTTCGCGACCATCGCCGTGCCGATTCTGTTACCGGTCATCGCGGAAATACTGCCGCGGCGGGCCAACGTGATGCCCCGCAGTCACTTTTTGGCGCTGGGCGTGGACCTCTGGCGAGGCGCCAGACAGATCGGCTTGCAGTTCGTCATGCTGCCGTATCAAGCCGCGCTGATGAGCGATGCGATCGCCCGCACCCTGTTTCGCGTCTTCGTCAGTCACCGGCGATTGCTCGAATGGGTCACCGCCGCCCAGGCATCCCTGTACGAGCGGCCGGGTCTCGCGAGAGCCTATCGCCGGATGAGCGGCGGCATCCTGCTGATGATCGCCTCGGTCGTGCTGCTGGGATTTTTCATGCATGGGTCATGGTGGCTGGTTGCGCCGTTTCTCGCGATCTGGCTGATGGGTCCGGCCGCTGCCGTGTGGATCAGCCGGTCCCCGGCGGTGCCGGATCGGCTGTCGCTGACGGCGGCGCAAGCGCGCGAACTGCGGCACGTCGCGCGTCACACCTGGCGCTTCTTCGAGACCTTCGTCACCGCCGAGGATCAGATGCTGCCGCCGGATAATTTCCAGGAGGAGCCGCGGCCCGCGCTCGCGCACCGGACCTCGCCGACGAATCTCGGTCTGTATCTGCTCGCGACCACGAGCGCCCGGGACTTCGGCTGGATCGGCACCGAGGAGGCCGTCGAGCGCCTGGAAGCGACCATCGCCACCATGGGGCGGCTGCAGCGCTGCCGCGGACACTTCTACAATTGGTACGACACGCAGGATCTGCGGCCGCTGCCGCCGCATTACGTTTCCTCGGTCGACAGCGGCAACCTCGCCGCGCATCTGGTGACGCTTGCCAATGCGTTGCGCGACTGGCAGGCGAACCCGCGTTCGCGGCGGGTGACGACGGCGGGCATCGAGGATGCCTTGGGCCTCGCGCAGAACTCCTGGGAGGCGCTCGCGAATCCAAACATCGTCCAGGCGGGGGCGCTTGACAAGCTGCTCGGGCAATTGCGTACGCACTTGCGCGGCGCGGAGCGCGGCGGCGATGGCGATGGCGTTGCCTCGTCGGTGGACGCGGCGGCCGCGCAGGCGGCGGCGTTGACGCAGGCCGCAAACCGGCTGGTCGGCGAGCATCCCGCGGGCGCGTGCGAGGAGATGTTGTTCTGGCTGCAAGCCGCCGAGCGCAGCATCGCCGCCGTCCGCCGCGAACTCGACCGTTCGCCCGAGGCCATCGCGGCGCTCGAACACAGATTGAGCGCCTTGGTTTCGATCGTGCTGGCGATGGCCGACGGGATGGACTTCGCCTTTCTGCTCGATCCGCAGCGACGGCTGCTGTCGATCGGCTACCGGGTTGCGGAAGACACGCTCGATCCGAGCTGTTACGACCTGCTCGCATCCGAGGCACGCCTGGCGAGCTTTTTCGCCATCGCCAAGGGCGAGGTGCCGAGCCGACATTGGTTCAAGCTCGGGCGACCGGTGACCAGTGTCGGCTGCGGCGCGGCACTGCTGTCGTGGTCGGGATCGATGTTCGAGTATCTGATGCCGTCGCTGGTCATGCGCGCGCCACGCGGCAGTCTGCTGGACGAGACGAGCAGGCTGATCGTCGGCCGGCAAATCAGCTATGCGTCCGCACTCGACGTGCCGTGGGGAATATCGGAGTCCGCGTACAATGCGCGCGACCTGGATTTCACCTACCAATACTCGAACTTCGGAGTACCGGGTCTCGGTTTGAAGCGCGGGCTGAGCGCCAATCTGGTCATCGCCCCGTATGCCACCGCCCTCGCCGCGATGGTGCGGTCCACGGATGCGGTCGACAACCTGGCGCGACTCGCAGCGCTCGGCGCGCTCGGCCGCTACGGCTTCTATGAGGCTCTCGACTACACCCCGGCGCGTGTGCCCAAGGGCCAGTCGGTGGCGATCGTGCGGGCATACATGGCGCATCACCAGGGTATGACGATCCTGGCGATCGCCAACGTCATCGACGACGGCATCATGCGACGACGCTTTCACGCCGAACCGTGCATCCAAGCCACGGAACTTCTCCTGCAGGAGCGCACGCCGCGCGATGTGTCGGTCGTTCGCCCCGGATTCGAGGAGAACAATGTCGCACCGCCGGCGGATGGCGCGTGGTTGCCGGCGGGACGGCGCCTGAAGATGGCCGACAGCGCGACTCCGCAGGTGAATCTGCTGTCGAACGGACGCTACAGCGTGATGCTGACTGCGGCCGGGTCGGGATACAGCCGCTGGCGCGACGTCGCCGTGAATCGCTGGCACGAGGACGGCACCCGCGACGATCTGGGCAGCTATATTTTTCTGCGGGACCTGGAGAACTCGTTCGTCTGGTCGGCGGGCCATCAGCCCACCGCAGTCGAAGCCGATTCGTCCGAAGTGACGTTCACCGAGGATCGCGCCCAATTCACCCGCCGGGACGGCAAGATCACGACGGCGCTCTCGGTCTTGGTTTCCACGGAGGACGACGCCGAGGTGCGTCATTTATCGATCACCAACGGCGGAATCTGGCCACGCACCATCGAGGTCACGTCCTACTGCGAGCTCGCGCTCGCGCCGCCGGCGACCGACCGGGCACACCCTGCGTTCTCCAAGCTGTTCGTGAACACCGAATATTTGCCGGCGTTCGGCGCGCTGATCGCGACCCGGCGCCGGCGCCAGGCCGAGGAGGCCGACATCTGGGTCGCGCACCAGTCGGTCATCGATGGCGCCCTCGGCAGTGCGCCGGAATACGAGACCGACCGTGGCCGATTCATCGGCCGCGACCGGGAAATATGCCCGTCGCCAGCGGCGATGGACACGGGACGACTGTCCGGCACCGTGGGCACGGTGTTGGACCCGATTTTCGCGCTGCGCCACCGGCTGCGCGTGGCGGCCGGGGCGACCGCGCAAATCGCTTTCTGGACCTCGGCCGCGCCGACCCGGCAGGGCATTCTCGATCTCATCGACCGGCACCGCGATGCGAACGCGTTCGTCCGCGCCGGAATGCTCGCCTGGACCCAGGCCCAGGTGCAACTGCTGCATCTCGGCATCACCGCCGAGGAGGCGAGCCTGTTTCAACGGCTCGCCGGTCATCTGCTGTTCGCGGATTCCTCGATGCGCGCGTCCTCGGATGCCATTCGCCGCGCCAACGCCGCTCCTGCCGCCCTCTGGAGTCAGGGCATCTCCGGCGATCTGCCGATCCTGTTGCTGCGGATCGACGACGTCGACCACGTCGGTCTCGCGCATCAGCTGCTGCAGGCGCATGAATACTGGCGGATGAAACGGCTCGCCGTCGATCTGGTGATTCTCAACGAACGCGATAGCACGTACGTGCAAGACCTGCAGACCGCTCTGGAAACGGTCGTGCGGGTGAGCCAGTCGCGGCGCCGGATCGCGGCGGATGCGATCCCCGGCGGCGTGTTCGTGCTGCGTGCCGACATCATCCCCGCCCAGGCGCGCGCGGCTTTGGCGGCGGTGGCCCGGGTGATTCTGGCGGGACGGCGCGGCGATCTGGCCGAGCAGCTCGACCGGCCGCGCATGCCGGTGGTGTCCCTCGAGCGACTTGCGCCACGCGTGCCGCCGTCCATGGATCAGCGGATCGGCGGACCGGCTCCCGGCGAACTCGAATTCTTCAATGGCACCGGCGGTTTTGCGGCGAACGGCCGTGAGTACGTGACCCTGCTCGGGCCCGGTTGCTCGACACCCGCGCCCTGGATCAACGTCGTCGCCAATGCCGATTTCGGCTTTCAGGTCGCGGCCGGAGGCAGCGGTTTCACGTGGTCGGTGAACAGCCGGGAGCGCACGCTGACGCCCTGGTCGAACGATCCCGTGGCGGATCGGCCGGGCGAAGCCTGGTACCTCAAGGACGAGGACACCGAGGAGCTTTGGGGACCGACGCTCCTGCCGATCCGCGATCCGCACGCGTATCATTGCGCGCGGCACGGCCAGGGATACAGCCGCTTCGAACACGAGTCGCACGGCATCGCCACCGATCTGCTGCAGTTCGTGCCGCTGCACGATCCGATCAAGATCTCGCGCTTGCGAATCCGCAACGCCTCCACGCGACATCGCCGAATCTGCGTCACGGCCTACGTCGAGTGGGTGCTCGGTGTGGCGCGGGAGCACAGTGCGCCGTTCATCGTCACCGACTGGGATGGGCCTTCGGGCGCCCTGTTCGCGCGCAATACCTGGGATGAGGTGTTCGGCTCGCGCGTGGCGTTTGCCGATCTCGGTGGACGGCAAACGGACTGGACCGCGGATCGCCGCGAGTTCCTCGGGCGGCACGGAACCCTCGCGAGGCCGGCGGCGCTGCTGCGCAACGTGGCGCTGTCGCGGCGCACGGGTGCGGCGCTCGATCCTTGCGCCGCCCTGCGAGCCTACATAGAACTTGCGCCCGGAGCCGTGGTCGACGTCCTCTTCCTGCTCGGCGACTGCGTGGATGTCGAAAGCGCGCGCGCGCTGATCCAGCGCTATCGCGCCGCGAACATCGATGCGCTGCTCGGCGCCGTCACGGCATTCTGGGACGAGGTGCTCGGGGTGGTCCAGGTCAAGACGCCGGATCGCGCGATGGACATCGTGCTCAACCGTTGGTTCCTCTATCAAACCATCGCCTGCCGCATGTGGGCGCGGTCGGCGTTCTACCAGGCGAGCGGGGCGTACGGATTTCGCGACCAGCTGCAGGATTCGATGGCCCTGTGCATCGCGCGCCCCGGATTGGCCCGGCAACATCTGCTGCGCGCGGCCGGCCGGCAATTCGTCGAAGGCGACGTGCAGCACTGGTGGCTGCCGACGACCGGCCAGGGGGTTCGAACGCGCATCACGGACGATCCGCTCTGGCTCGCGTACACGACCGATCACTACGTGCGCACGACGGGCGACGCCGCGGTGCTCGAGGAGATCGTGCCGTACATCGACGGCCAGGCGCTGCGGCCGGAGGAAGCCGATGCCTTTTTCCGGCCGTTGATCGCCGACCAGTCGGCGACGCTGTTCGAACACTGTGCGTGTGCGCTCGATCGCAGTCTGGCAGTCGGCGTACACGGAGTGCCGTTGATCGGCACCGGCGACTGGAACGACGGCATGAACCGGGTCGGGCACCTCGGCCGCGGCGAGAGCGTCTGGCTCGGCTGGTTCCTGTATGCGACGCTCCTGGCATTCGCGCCGCGCGCCGAGGAACGCGGCGAGCGCGAGCGCAGCGTACGCTGGCTCGCGCACGCGAGCGCGCTGCGCAAGGCGATCGACGAGAATGCGTGGGATGGCGCCTGGTATTGCCGGGGGTACTACGACGACGGTACCGCGCTCGGTTCCTCGGCGAGCGAGGAATGCCGCATCGACTCGATCGCGCAGTCCTGGAGCGTGATATCCGGCGCCGGCTGCCCGCCGCGACCGGCGTTCGCGATGGCCGCGGTGGAGCGGGAGTTGATCCGCACGAACGATCACCTGGCACTGCTGTTCACACCGCCGTTCGATCTGACGGCACTCGATCCGGGCTACGTCAAGGCGTATCCGCCCGGTATCCGCGAGAACGGCGGCCAGTACACGCATGCCGCGGCATGGTCGGTGATCGCCTTCGCGACGCTCGGCCAGGCCGATCGGGCGACCGAGCTGTTCGCCATGCTCAATCCGATCAATCGTTCGGCGACGGCACGGGACGTGGAGCGCTACAAGGTCGAACCCTACGTGGTGGCTGCAGACGTCTACTCGGTCGCGCCGCACGTCGGCCAGGGTGGCTGGACGTGGTATACCGGGTCCGCCGCGTGGATGTACCGCGCCGGAATCGGCTCGATCCTGGGTTTGCAATTGCAGGGCGATCGCCTGTGCCTGTCCCCGGCCATTCCGGCGCGTTGGCCGGGCTTCGAGATCGTGTTTCGCCATCGCTCCGCGCGTTACGACATCCGCGTCGATCAGCGTGCACGCGCCGGCGGCGGTTCGGGCCGCCCGGGCCACGTGCAGTCCATCGACGTCGACGGCGTGGCGCTCGCGCCCGGCGAGACGCAGATCGCACTCCTCGACGACGGCCAGGTGCACGTCGTGCGGGTCGCACTCGCCACCTGATGGGCGGTCGTTTGCAATCAGGCAATGCCGCGATCCCGGCGGCGCGCGGCCCGCGTGTACGGCAGCGCACGGACGGCGGATCTTCGGCGCCGCGATAATCGCTCACCGGTACGCGATTGGCTCGGCGCGCCGGACTGGAGCTTCTCGAGTCGGCTTGCCAAAGGAAGGTCAAGAATGGGCTTGATACTGATCATCGTCGTTCTGGTGCTGCTGTTCGGCGGCGGCGGCGGCTATTACGGTTACCGGCGCTACGGCGGTGCGGGACTCGGCGGCGCCCTCGGATTGGTCCTGATCATCCTGTTGGTGGTCTGGTTGCTGGGCGGTCTGCATTTCGGCCGGCCCTGACTGACGCGAATGCATGAACCCGCAAGCCCCGCGCTCAACCGCCGGGCGCGTCGGCGGGAGTCCTTGGCGCGGCGCAACCTGCGCGACCGTCGTGTTGCTGATGACGGCGTGTTCCAGCGTGATGCCGGGCGCCGACTATCCGCGGACGGTCTCGGTGGCGCTCGCCCATCCGCGAACGACCCATCTCGGTGAGCAGTTCGCGCGCGAAGCCGCCGATCACGGCGGCCGATCGGGATTTCGCATCATCAGCGACGGCGTCGCTGCCTTCCTGATCCGCGCCCAGATGATCGATGCGGCCCAGCGCACGCTCGATCTACAGTACTTCATCTTTCGCGGCGATCAGACGGGGCGCTTGCTGACCGATGCCTTGCGACGTGCCGCCGATCGCGGCGTGCGCGTGCGCGTGCTGGTCGACGACGGCCAGACCGTCGCGGGCGACGGGCAGATCCTCGCCCTCGATGGACAGCGCAATCTGCAGGTGCGCGTCTTCAATCCGTTCGCGTACCGCGGGCACAGCATGACCTTGCGCGCGCTGGAGTTTATGTTCGATTCCTCCAGACTCGACTATCGCATGCACAACAAGTTGATGGTTGCGGACGGCGCGATCGCGCTGGTCGGCGGGCGCAACATCGGCAATCAATATTTCCAGATGGACCCGCAGGCGCAGCTCGCCGATGACGATATCTTCGCGGCCGGACCGGTCGTCAAGCGGCTTTCGGCGACCTTCGACGAGTTCTGGAACAGCCGCTTCGCGATTCCAGCGCGGGCGCTCGGCCAGGCGAAGCATCGAGCGCACCGGCGTACGGCGCATCGATGGCGGTGGCGGCAGCGCCGCCAGATGCAGCCCCTCGCATCTCCAGGGGTCGACTATGTCGCGAAAATCGCGAGCGGCGAACCCTACGCCGACCTCATCTCCGGCCGCTTGCCGCTCGTCTGGGCGCGCTCCGCGGTGGTGTGCGACAGCCCGGACAAGAAGCAGGTGCGCGGCGGGGAACGGGTCGGCCAATTGATGCAGCCCGAGGTCGCGGTCGCCGCGGCGCTGGTGAAGACCGAGCTGCTGATGATCACGCCCTACGTCGTGCCCGCGCCGGAGGAGATGAAGCTGCTCGCGACGTTGCGCCGGCACGGCGTGACCATCCGCATCCTGACGAACTCGCTCGAGTCGACGCACAGTCTGTTGGCGCAGTCGGGGTACATGCATTATCGCGTGCCGCTGCTGCGCGAGGGGGTGCATCTTTACGAGATTCGCTCGCGCCTCGGCAATACCAAGGGCAGCGGCCAGACCGAGCGCATTTCGCGCTTCGGCACCTACTCGCTGCATGCCAAGCAGTACGTCTTCGACCGGCGCGCCGTGTTCTTTGGCTCCATGAATTTCGACCGCCGGTCGCGGGACCTGAATACCGAGGTCGGTTTGATCATCTACAGTCCGACGCTCGCCGCCGACGCCGCAGCGCGCTTCGCCGCGATGGCGGCACCGCAAAACGCCTACACGGTCCGCCTGCGCCGAACCCCGGCCGCAGCGGACGGCAAGGCGCATCTGGTGTGGGATACCGTCGAGGGCGGTGCCCCCGTCGAATACGACCGCGAGCCCGTGCGCACGCCTGGACGGCGCCTGGAAGTCAAATTGCTGTCCCTATTGCACGTCGACGGCGAGCTGTGATCTAAGGACCGTTCGACTTCGGCGGCGTCTTCCAACGTGGCTTCCAAGGCAGCAAGCGGTCGGTTTCCTTCTTCACGACCGCATAGCACTCGCAGCAAAGCCGCTCGAGTTCGGCGCGATTCAGCACCGTGATGTGGCCGCGGTTATAGGTGATGACGCCGAGTTTCTGCAGCTTGCCGGCCGCCTCGGTGACCCCCTCCCGGCGCACGCCGAGCATGTTCGCGATCAGTTCCTGCGTCATCGACAGATTGTTCGTCGGCAGCCGGTCGAGCGACAGCAGCAACCAACGGCACAATTGCTGCTCCACCGCGTGATGACGATTGCATACGGCGGTCTGCGCCATCTGGGTGATCAGCGCCTGGGTGTAGCGCAGCAGCAGCAGTTGCAAGGAACCGCTGAGGTGGAACTCGTCCTTCAGCAGTTGTCCGGGCATGCGGTAGCCGCTGCCCGCACTCTGGACGATCGCCCGGCTCGGCGTCGTATCGCCGCCCATGAACAGCGCGATGCCGATGACGCCCTCGTTGCCGACGATGGATATTTCGGCCGAAGCGCCGTTCTCGAGCACGTAGAGCAGCGAGACGATCGAGTCGGTCGGAAAGTACACATGGCTCAGCTGATCGCCGGATTCGTACAAGACCTTGCCGAGCGGCAAGGGCACGAGACGAAGGTGCGGCAGCAGACGGCCGCGCTCCTCGGCCGAGAGTGAGGCGAGCAGATGATTATCCTCCGGCAAATGGCCGGGGGACATCATGCACGCCGCCCTTCGGCGATGGAGGCCGCCTCGGGTCCGACAGCCGCGCCTGCCGGCGCCATTGCCGGCGCTTCGTCGAGTCTGCACGCTTCGCCCAACACCCACCCCTTCAGGCCGCCCGCGCGGCTCGCTCGAACGCCGGTTGAGCCGCAACCGGTTCAGATCCTACGCACCAAATAGACGATCAACGCCACGATGAGAATGGTTCCGAGTATGCCACCGATGTACATGAGATTCTCCTTGAATGCAACGCGTCCGCGAATGATTGAATCATCCGGGCGGCCGCTCGCTCGGTGCGCCACCACACCGATTAACCCAGGCGATGGCGAATGCGTCGGCGGCTGCGCCCGTGCGGGCAAAGCCTGCCGGGGGTGCGCCGCCGCACCGATGAAGGCCGCGCGATCGACTAGGCTCGATCCCGCACATTCGCCCACCACATGCCGAGAATCCTCATGAACCGGACACTTTCGCTGCACCGCGCACCCGGCGCGCTCCTGCCGCCACTCATCGCCGGCGTGCTGCTGCTCGCGGGCTGCGCATCGACACCACCGGCGCCGACCGAGCAGATCGCCGCCGCACACCAGGCGATCGCCAATGCGGCGCAGGCCGATGCCGGACGGTATGCGGCCGGCGAGATCGGCGAAGCGCGCTCGAAACTCGTGCAGGCGGACGCCGAGGTCGCAAACCAGCACATGGTCGCCGCACGGCGCCTGGCGGTGGAATCGCACACGGAGGCGGATCTCGCCACGGCGATCACGACCGAGCGCAAAGCCAAAGCCGTGAACGCGGAACTGCAGCGCGGCAACGACGCGCTGGCCCAGGAAATGCAACGCAATTCAGGAACCAACCCATGAGCCATTTCAACAGCCGACCCCAGTTTAACCGCGGCCTCGTCGCTGCGGCGGTGGCGAGTGCACTGCTTGCCGGTTGCGCGACGGCGCCGATGCGACCCTCCGGCGCCGAATCGGCGCGGGAGAAGCTGATCGCGCTGCAGACCGACCCGAACCTCGGCAATCTCGCGCCTGCCGCGATGCAAAACGCCGAGGCGGCCGTGCGCACCGCGCAGATCCCCGAGCACGATCGGGCCCTGGCCGATTACCGCGTGTATCTCGCCGACCGCAAGATCGACATCGCTCGAGCCGTGGCCGAGGCACGCTTTGCGGCGCGGCAGCGCGAATTTATCGTCGCGCAACGGACGAAAATCCGTCTCGCGGGCAGGACGCAGGAGGTCGATCGCGCCAACGCGCGCGCGGCGATGGCGCGCAGCGACGAGCGCGCACAGGCGCTCGCCACGGACAATGCCGATGTCCGGGCGAATGCGGCCACCGCGGCAGCCGCGCAATCCGCGCAACAAGCGCAAGATACCGCTGACGTTGCGGATGCGCAGAACGCGGCGGCCACGCAGCAGACGGCGGACATGCAACGGCGGATCGATGCCCTGCAGGCCAAGGTCACCGATCGCGGTCTCGTGTTGACGCTCGGGGACGTGCTGTTCGCGACCGGCCGGGCGAACCTGAAGTCAGGGGCCACCGGACATCTCGATCGCCTGGTCGCCTTCCTAAATCGGTATCCGAGTCGCACCGCGGTGATCGAGGGTTATACCGACAACGTCGGCAGCGAGGACTTCAATCAAGGCCTGTCCGAGCGGCGGGCCGAGGCGGTCCGCTCGTATCTGACGCAGCATGGTGTCGATGGCGCGAGGCTGCGCGCGACCGGCGGCGGTGCATCCGACCCGGTCGCCGCCAACGACACCGTCGAGGGGCGACAGCAAAACCGCCGCGTCGAAGTCACCATCAGCGACCCGCCGGTCGCCGCCGCCGGTTGAAGGCGCGGGCGGGGCATCTGCGGGCGGCAGCGGATTGCGCGCGCAGCGGCGCCCGCCTCAGCGCGCGCTCGCGGTTTCCTGGGCGGTGCCCGCCGCGTACACACGGCCGAATCGGTTGGCGAGGAATTTTGCCAGCGCGATTTCCTCCTGGCGGATCAGCCCCGCCTGGGGCAGTGCACCGGCCGCAAGCAAGTCGAGCACGGCGCAAATGCCGCCCGCGGTCGTGATCTGGATGGCACTGCGCACCCGCCCGCCGATCGGCGCCGCGTAGATCTTGTTGGCATACGTTTCCTGTAACAACTGGCCGCCGCGCAGGCCGGTCACGGTGACGAACACGATCACGACGTCCTGCAAGGTGATCGGTACGGCGTTCTCGAGGATGGCCTTGAGCAGATCCCGACGATCACGCAGGCGCAGGTCGTCGAGCAGCACCTTCATGATCGCGGCATGGCCCGGATAGCGGATGGAGCGGTAGTTCAGGTTGCGGACCTTGCCGGCAAGCGTCTCGCACAGCGTGCCGAGGCCCCCGGAGGTGTTGAACGCCTCGTAACGGACGCCGTCCAGGGAGAACTCCTCGCGTTCCTCGAGCGGCTGCGTCTCGCGCAGCCGACCGTTGACGATCGCCTCGCAGGGCTCGCAATACTCGTTGATCACGCCGTCGGTGCTCCACGTCAGGTTGTAGTTCAATGCGTTCGACGGGAATTTTGGCAGCGCACCGACGCGCATCCGCACGTCGTGCAGCTCATCGAAGCGAGCCGCGAGATCGGCGGCGACGATCGTGATGAAACCGGGGGCGAGGCCGCATTGCGGAATGAACGCGGTGCGGGCGCCCGCCGCGAGCTGTTTGACGGCGCGCGTGCTCGCGACGTCCTCGGTCAGATCGAGGTAATGGGCGCCGGCGGCCTTCGCCGCCTCGGCGATCGTGCGCGTCGCGTGATAGGGCGCGGCGCTCAACACGGCGAACTGGCCGCCGATCGCGCGCCGCAGCCCGGCGGCGTCGGCGATGTCTACCGTGAGCTTGGTGACCGGCCCGGTGGTTTCGAGCCGCTCGAGCTGCGCGCCGGAGCGGTCGATGACCGTGACCGCATAGTCGCCGCAGGCGGCGAGGAATTCGGCGAGCATCGAGCCGATCTTGCCCGCGCCGACGATGACGACGTTGTGCATGTTGCCTCCCGGCGGTGTGCCGCCGATTCCAAGGGCTATTTTTCGCCAGGAGCCTGGCGAATGGTATCGCCAAACTAGCCGATTTGACGCAATATATTAGTCATATGGACTAGTTGGGTATGCGAAATGCCGGATCCGATCGACGAGGAGCTCCTCGCGGCGCTGCGTGAGGACGGGCGGGCGACGATCGCCGACCTCGCCCGAGCGGTCGGCCGATCGCGCACCAGCGTGCAGAGCCGCCTCGATCGGCTCGAACGGCAGGGCGTCATTCAGGGGTACACGGTGCGCATCGCCCCGGAGCATGCGCAGGGCGCCGTGCGCGCCCACGTGTCGGTCAAGGTCGGCGCGAAGGAATCGCGGGCGGTGATCGCGGAGCTGCGCAAGATCAAGGCCGTGCAGACGCTGCATTCGGTGAGCGGCGATGTCGACCTGATCGCCGTCGCCGCGACCGCGACCGTCGCCGAAATGGATGAGGTCATCGACCGGATCGGTGCGATCGGCGGCGTCGAGCGCACGACCTCGTCGATCATCCTGTCGACGAAGTTCGAGCGCTGATCCTGCGGGCGCAGTGCGCGCGGTCCGCGCCCGCGGGCCGGGAGGATCGGGCGATCGCGAAGTCGTCACGAAGCTTTGCTACCCTAGAGACCTGCCGATCAAACCAGGAACCCACCGATGAAGCCACTGCGACGCTTGGCCGCCTTGTCCTGCCTGTGGGCTTGTTGCGCGCTGCTCGCGACCGCCGCCGGCGCGACCGCCGCCGGCGACGCTGCGCCGGCGCGCCGGGAGGCCCTGCCGCGCATCCGCCACGTGTTCTTGATCGTTCTCGAGAACGAGCCCTTTCAAGCGAGCTTCGGCGCGCAATCGCCGGCGCCCTATCTGGCGCGCCGGCTGCCGCGCGAGGGGGCGCTGCTGACCCAGTACTACGCCATTGGCCACTTCAGTCTGGATAATTACATCGCGATCCTCAGCGGCCAGGCGCCAAACCCGGACACGCAGCAAGACTGTCCCGTGTACAGCAATTTCGTCGCCGACGGACCGACCGGCGCCTACGGCCAGCTGCCGGGGCACGGCTGCATCTATCCGCGCAGCGTCAGGACCGTCGCCGATCAACTCGAGGCGAAGGGTCTGCGCTGGATGGGGTACATGGAGGACATGGGCAACGACCCGGCGCGCGAGGCGAGGACCTGTGGCCACTCAGCACTCGGCGCGGCCGACGCGACCGAGCGGGCGACGCCCACGGATCAATACGCGGCCAAGCACGACCCGTTCGTCTATTTTCACGCGATCATCGACGATCCGGCACGCTGCGACGCGCACGTCGTCAAACTAAAGCGCCTGAGCCGCGACCTCGATGATCCGGCGAAGACGCCAAACTTCGCCTTCATCACGCCGAACCTTTGTCATGACGGGCACAATCCGGTTTGCTCCAACGGTGCGCCGGGCGGACTCACCGCGGTCGATGGGTTCCTGAAGACCTGGGTGCCGCGGATCATGCGGTCGGCCGCATTCCGCAAGGACGGCTTGCTCGTGATCACGTTCGACGAGGGCGTCACCGGCGACGCTTGCTGCGGCGAGCAGGGACTGCCCGGCGGGCCGGTCGCCGGTCAGTTCGGGCCGGGGGGCGGCCGCATCGGCGCGGTGCTGCTGTCACCGTTCATCCGGCCGGGCACGGTCTCCGCGCGGCCGTACAATCACTATTCACTGCTGCGCAGCATCGAGAACTATTTCGGGCTGGCGCACCTGGGGTACGCGGCGGGTCACGGCGTGCATGCGTTCGGCGTGGACGTTTTCGCGCCGCGTTAGCGGCGCTGCGCGACCAGACCGCCGCGCCACGATTTGCCGACGGATGTCTTCGTCGATGAAAATGTTCGCCGAACGCATCGTCTGCCTGACCGAGGAGACCACCGAGACGCTCTATCTGCTCGGCGAGGAGCGGCGCATCGTCGGCATTTCCGGGTTCACCGTGCGCCCGGCCCGGGCGCGCCGGGAGAAACCAAAGATCGCCGCGTTCACGACTGCGAAGATCGACCAGATCCTGGCCCTGCAGCCCGATCTCGTACTCGGCTTCTCCGACCTGCAGGCGGATATCGCCGCGGCGCTGATCCGTCGCGGGGTGGCCGTCCACGTGTTCAATCAACGCAGCATCGCCGGAATCTTCGGCATGATTCACACCCTCGGCGCGCTCGTCGGCGCGTCCGCGGCGGCCGAGGAACTCGCCGGCCGGATTCAGGCTGACCTCGCTTCGATCCGGCGCCGTGCGGCCGCGTTCGCGGTGCGGCCGCGCGTCTATTTCGAGGAGTGGGACGAGCCGCTGATTGCCGGCATTCGCTGGGTGTCGGAACTCGTCGAACTCGCGGGCGGCAGCGACTGCTTTGCCGATCGCGCGTGTGCGCCCCTCGCGAAGGATCGGATCATTGCCGACCCGCTCGAGGTCGTGCGCAGGGCCCCGCAGATCATCTTTGGCTCCTGGTGCGGCAAGCGGTTCCGCCCGCAACGGCTGCAGGCGCGCCCCCACTGGAGCGAGATCCCGGCGGTCCGCGACGGCGAATTGCACGAGATCAAGGCGCCCATCATCCTGCAGCCCGGGCCGGCGGCGTTGACCGACGGCGTGCGCTGCCTGCACGCGCACATCGCTCGCTGGGCCGGCGCGCAGGCCTGAGCGCGGTTGCCCGGATCGAGCGGCACCGCGCTCCCCGCGGCCTCATTTGCCCGCGGCGCAGCCGCCGGTGCGCACGCCGGTCGTGTGCACGGTCATCACCGCGCCCGGCAGTGCGACCGGCCCGCCGCTGAACGTCTGCCGCACGGTGCCGTCCATCACGATCCGGCGCTTGTCCGCCTGGTAACTCCATTGCCCCGGTGCGATGATGGGATCATCGGCGCGCGCGACGCCGAACGCCGCCAGAATGCACAACGCGAACGCCCATGACAACGGCCGGTGGATTCTTCCGGATGTGTTCATCGATCGTCTACTCTGGCGGGCGGCCGTGGATCCGTCCTCGGCGGCGGCGCGTTCCGCGGGGAGTCTCGATGGTGGATCTGAATCACTTGCACTGGCCATTCTTCGACGAGCCGCACCGGGGCTACGCACTCGCGCTCGCCGCGTGGGCCCGCGACAATGTCGACTCATTGCTCGTTGCGGGCAGCGTCGACGACTCCTGCCGCCGCCTGGTTCGCGGTCTCGGCGAGGCCGGGTGGCTGCGTGCGGTCGTGCCGCGCGCGCAGGGCGGATTGTCGGAGTCGCTCGACGTGCGAACCTTGTGCCTCGCGCGCGAGATCCTCGCGTGGCACGACGGACTCGCCGACTTTGCCTTCGCCATGCAGGGGCTCGGCACCGGTGCGATCTCGCTGTTCGGCTCCGAGGCCTTGAAGACACAGTATCTGCCGCCGGTATGCGCCGGACTGCGGCTCGCCGCCTTTGCACTCTCGGAGCAGGAAGCCGGTTCGGACGTCGCAGCGATGCAAACGACCGCGGTGCCCGACGGCACCGCCCACGTGCGCATCGATGGGGCGAAGACCTGGATCTCGAACGGCGGCATCGCCGACCATTATGTCGTGTTCGCGCGCACCGGCGAGGCGCCGGGTGCGCGCGGCCTGTCCGCCTACGTCGTCGACGCCGACAATCCGGGCCTCTCGGTCACAGAGCGCATCGAGGTGATCGCGCCGCATCCGCTCGCGAGCCTGCGATTCGACGGCTGCCGGGTGCCGCTGAGCCATCGTCTTGGCGCATCCGGCGAGGGCTTCAAGGTCGCGATGGCGACGCTCGACATCTTCCGCTCGACGGTCGGCGCCGCGGCGCTCGGGCTCGGCCGGCGCGCCGCCGACGAGGCCCTCGATCGCGCAGCGACGCGCCGCCTGTTCGGTGCGCCGCTCGGTGATCTGCAGATGACGCAGTCGGCCCTTGCCGAAAGCGCGACGGAGCTCGACGCCGCGGCGCTGCTCGTGTATCGCGCCGCCTGGGCGAAGGACGGCGGCGCGGCGCGGATCAGCCGCGAAGCGGCGATCGCCAAGATGTACGCGACCGAGGCCGCGCAGCGCGTGATCGATCGATCGCTGCAGCTGTTCGGCGGCAACGGCGTGCGGGTCGGGGTGAAAATCGAGGCGTTGTACCGGGAAATTCGCGCCCTGCGCATCTATGAGGGTGCAACCGAGGTACAGAAGATCGTCATCGCCCGCGATCTTCTCAAGACGCGCGCGGCGCGCACGCACTGAGATGCGCGAACCTAAGTGCGCTGCGCCCGGGCGCGCGAATCACCGCTGCGGGGAGATGCCATGACCGACGTCGATGCACGCTTCGCACCTGCCGGAGCCGACTTCGCGCAGTTCGAGCCGAAGCACTTCGTGTGGCAACTCGATGGCGCCGTCGCAACCATCACGCTCAACCGGCCGGACCGGAAGAACCCGCTGACGTTTGCGTCGTATGCGGAGCTGCGCGATACGTTCCGCCATCTCGCCCATGCGAAATCGGTCAAAGCCGTGGTCGTCGCCGGCGCCGGCGGTAATTTCTGTTCCGGCGGCGACGTCCACGAGATCATCCGGCCGCTGGTCGAGATGCAACGCAGCGACGACATGCCGGGGCTGCTCGCATTCACGCGGATGACCGGCGATCTCGTCAAGGCCATGCGGGCATGTCCGCAGCCGATCGTCGCCGCGATCGACGGCGTCTGCGCCGGTGCCGGTGCGATCCTCGCGATGGCCGCCGATCTGCGCTGCGGGACCGCACGCAGCAAGGTCGCGTTCCTGTTCGTGCGCGTCGGGCTCGCGGGCGCCGACATGGGCGCCTGCAACCTGCTGCCGCGCATCGTCGGTGCTGGACGTGCGGCGGAACTGCTCTACACCGGCCGTTCGATGGATGGCGTGGAGGCGTTGCAATGGGGCTTCTACAACCGGCTCGCGACGCCCGATGCCGTGCTCGCGGACGCCCAAGCGCTCGCCGAGTCGCTCGCCGCGGGGCCGACGTTCGCCAATGCCATGACGAAGAAATGCCTGCATCAGGAGTGGAGCATGGGCATCGACGAGGCGATCGAAGCGGAGGCGCAGGCGCAGGCGATCTGCATGCAGACGAAGGATTTTGCGCGCGCCTGCGCGGCATTCGCCGCCAAGCAGAAGCCGGTTTTCGGCGGCGACTGAGCGCGCGGGCGCGTCGTCTGACCGAGCCGTCAGCGGGCCTTGCCGCGGCTCTCGGCGACCAATCTCTGCAGGTCGTCCGCGCCGACGACGCCCGGGACGAGAGTCCTGCCGACCAGGATGCCCGGCGTGCCCCGCAGTTCGAGCGCGCGCGCCTCGGCGTCGTTGCGCTCGAGAAGCGCGGCGATATCGGCGGCATGCGCGCGCAGATCCGCCCGCAGCCGCACGACGTCGATGCCGGCACGCTGCAGCAGCAACTCGATCTGGGCATCGCCCGTCAGGCGCGGGCCGTCGAGCAGCGCAGCGTGCGCCGCCAGATATTTGCCCTGGTAGGCGGCGGCCAGTGCGCAAACGGCCGCAAATACGGAGGCTTTGCCGAGCACGGGCCAGTCCTTGTACACCACGGCCACCGTGCGGTCCTCGGCGAGGACCTTGGCGAGCGTCGGCACCATGCGCCGGCAGAACGGGCAGTTATAGTCGAAGTATTCGACGATCGTGACACGCGGATGCCGCGCGCCGGTCATCTGCAGTCCGGGGGGTCGTAAAATCGCCCGCTCCCCGGCGGCGCTGATCCGCTCGAGTTGCTGCGCGTGGGCATCCGTCGCGAACACGATCAGCGCGCCGATCGCGAGCAACAGCAGCGGCCAGCCGTGTAGGCGCCTCGGCGCGACGGGCGCGCGGGCAATTTCACCCATGGGACACTTCCTCGATGAGGCGAGGGCCTCGGCGTGCCGACAGGGGGCTCGCGACCACCGGTCGGATCCGTCGCAGCCCCTGGGGGAAAATTATCCCAGAAACCTCGTCGTGCGTCGCCGAACCGGTCAACCGGGTGCTGTCCTGCGCGTTGATCCGACGGTTGGCAAGCGCCGAACGGAGGAGACGACCCCATGCACAGCGACCGGCAGCGCGCCGCGGCGAGCGCCGTCAATCGGTTCGGCTTGGGTGCGCGGCCCGGCGATCTCGAGCGCATCGGCGATCCGCAAACCTGGCTGCTCGCCCAAATTGACCATCCGGCGGACGGCGCCGTGTGGCTCGCCGGCCTGCCGAGCAGCGTCGACTATCTGCGCCGGGAAGCCCAACTGCGGCGGCAACTGCAGGAGTTGCGTCGCGAGGGCACGGCCGTGAAGCCGGCGGCCGCAACCGGTCCCGGCGCCAAGCCGGTCAACCCGTTCGTGCGGCTTTACCGGCGGGCGTTCGGCGAAGACCTGCGGCAGGAGGCGGTGGCCCGCTGGCGGATCGCCGCCGGGACCGGGACACCGTTCGCCGAGCGGCTGGTGCGCTTCTGGTCGAACCATTTCGCGGTCTCCGTGGACAAGGGGCCGGCGCGTCTGTACGCCGCGCCGCTCGAGCGCGAGGCGATCCGTCCGCATTTCGCGGGCCGGTTCCTCGACATGCTGCTCGCGGTTGAAACCCACCCGGCGATGCTGCGCTACCTCGATCAGGCACAGTCCGTCGGCCCCGACTCGATGCTGGCGATGCGCGCGGACCGGCGCCTCGCGCGCATCGCCAGAGGCAAGGATCAACCGGCGCGGCGCCTCGGCATCAACGAGAACCTGGCGCGCGAAATCATGGAACTGCACACCCTCGGCGCCGGTTCCGGCTACACCCAGGCCGACGTGACCGAGTTCGCGCGCGCGCTGGCCGGCTGGAGTCTGCCCTTTCCCCGGCAGATCGAGCGCGACGGGATCACGTCGGCCTTTGTGTATCGCCCGGCCGCGCACGAACCCGGCACGCGCCTGGTGCTCGGCAAACGCTACCCGAACACCGGGTTCGATCAGGCACGGGCGATTCTCGCCGATCTCGCCGCGCATCCCGCGACGGCACGGCATTTGTCGTTCGAGCTCGCCCGCCATTTCGTCGCCGACGACCCGCCGCCGCCGCTCGTCGAACGGCTGGCGGCGGTCTATCGGCGCGCCGGCGGCCAGCTGTCGGCGGTGTACGCCGAGTTGATCCGCGCGCCCGAATCCTGGACGCAGGCCGCGGTGAAGTTTCGTACGCCGCAGGACTACGTCGTCGCGGGTTTGCGCGCCGGATCGATGCGCATCGGCCACCGTCCGCAACCCTACGAGGGCCTGCTCGCGCGGCTCGGTCAACCGACCTTCATGCCGCGCTCGCCGGCCGGATTCAGCGATGTCGCCGGCGATTGGATCGCCCCGGATGCGCTGTGGAAGCGCGTGCAAACCGCCGAAGCGCTCGCCGAGCGTGTGCCGCGCGCAGGCCTCGATCCGGCCAGCTTCGCACGCGCGCTGCTCGGCCCGCAGCTGCGCGCGGCGACGACCGCGGCGATCGCGCGGGCCGAGGCGCGCCAGCAGGCAATCGCGATCGTGTTCGCGAGTCCCGAATTCCAATGGAGGGCCTGATGGCGAATCGACGCGAGTTTCTCACGCTCCTGGGCCTCGGTGTCGGCGCCTCGACGCTGACCCTTTGGCCGTCCTTGACGAGTGCCGCCACCGGCGGCAACACGCGCTTGCTGGTGCTCATGCTGCGCGGCGGGCTCGATGGAGTGCACGCGGTGCCGCCGTACGGCGATCCGGGGTATACGGCGCTGCGCGGGCCGCTCGCACTCTCGCCCGCCGGCCCGACCGCGGCGGGCGCCGCGGCGCTCAAGCTCGACGCAACGTTCGCGCTGCATCCATCGCTCGGCTTTCTGGCGGGCCAGTACGCCCTTGGTCGGTGCCTGCCGATCGTCGCGGCCGCGCCGCCTTATTGGGGCAGGTCGCATTTCGAGGCGCAGGAGTGCGTCGAGAACGGCACCGACACACCGAACGGCGCCGAAACCGGCTGGTTGAACCGCGCGGCGGGCGCGCTCCACGAACACGGCCTGTCGGTGACGAGTGTGACCCCTTTGATGATGCGCGGACCGAGCAAAATCGACAGTTGGTCACCGCCGTTGCCGATGCACGTGAACCCGATCCTGTTGCAGCGACTCGAGTCGCTCTACGCCGAGGATCCGCGGCTCGCCACCGCGTTCGCCGACGCGATTGCCCAGCAACACGTCGATGCGAGCATCGATCGGCAGATGGCCGCGCAAGCTCCCGGCGCCGCCGCACCCAAGGTCATCGGCATGCGGCTCGGCGTCATGCTGCGGGCCGCCGGCACGTTCATGGCGCGCCCCGGCGGTCCGAGGATCTGCTTCGTCGAGGACTATGGTTGGGATACGCACGCCAACCAGGCGCCGATCCTGTCGCGCAAGCTCGCCGAGCTCGATCAGGCGCTCGCGGCATTGCACGACGCGGCGGCGCCGGTCTGGGATCGCACCGCGGCCGTCGTCGTCACCGAATTCGGCAGAACCGCCCGGATCAACGGCACGAACGGCACCGACCATGGCACGGGCGGCGCGATGTTCGTGCTCGGCGGCGCCGTGAACGGCGGACGAATCGGCGGCGAATGGCCGGGAATGCAGCCGGACCACCTGTATGAGAATCGGGACATTCATGCGACGACCGACCAGCGGCAGGTGTTCAAGGGGCTGCTCGGCGAGCATCTGGGCCTTTCGCCGGCGGTGCTCGCGACCAGGATCTTTCCGAACAGCACCCGGGTGCCGCCGCTCGCGGGCCTGATCGGCACCCCGGCGGTGCGTGCCCTGGGCTGACGGCAAGAAAAATCGGCGCGGTGCGTGTTGCGACCGCGCCGCCGGATTTTCGCGCCGACGGGGGAGTTGGCTGGTTTGCCGGGCGAATTGATCCTAAACCGAACTGCATGATGCCAAAGCACACGAGGGGGGAAGCGGATTCTTTCTCAATGTCAATGAAATATTTGTCAACTCCACGGGAGCCCGCGCACTTCACCACGGCCGGTGCACCGCCTCAGGAACGAGGACCGCGCCGCGCCCGCACGACGAGGTAGGCGAGCACGGCGATGGCGGTGGTGACGCAGCTGGTGTAGAAGTCCTGGCGCATGCCGGGCGTGAACGCCATCGCCACGAGCACCGCGGCCATCGCGCCGAGCGCGAACAGGCTGAGCCATGGAAACAGCCACATGCGGATCGCCGGCGCGGGCTCGCCGCGCCGCTCGCGCCGCACGCGCAGCGCGATCTGCGCGAGCACGATCAGCATGTACACATAGACGATCAGTGCGCCCGAGGAACTGACCAGGAAGTCGAAGACACGCTGCGGCGTCTCGGTCGCGGCGACGATGCCGAGAAAGCCGGCGGCGGCGCCGATCAGCACCGACCAGGTCGGGACGCGCCGTTCGTTCAGCCGCACCAGCGCCTTCGGCGCATCGCCACGGCCGGCGAGCACGAACAGGACGCGCGAACTGACGTAGAACGCGGAGTTCAAGCAGGACAACACCGCCGTCAGGATGATCGCGCTCATCACCGTGCCGGCGAGCGGCACGCGCATCGCATTCAGCGCGAGCGTGAACGGCGAGTTGCCCGAGCGGACCTCGGTCCACGGCACGACGCTCACGATGAGCAACATGGAGATCACGTAGAAGATCAGGATCCGCCAAACCACCGTCGTGCTCATCCTCGCGACCGCCTTGCCGGGCTCGGACGACTCGGCAGCGGCGATCGTCGTGATCTCGGCGCCGGTCATCGCGAAGAACACCGTCGGCACCGTGGCGATCACGGCGATCCAGCCGTGCGGCGTGAATCCGCCGTAGGCCGAGAGATTGGCGAACGTCGGTCCGTGCGGCGCGGTCCAGCCGAAGGCGTAGCAGGCCGCCACGACGATGAAGACGATGATGGCCGCGACCTTGATCGAGGCGAACCAGAACTCGAACTCGGCGTAGGAGCGGGCCGACATGAGATTCACGCCGGTCATGACCGTCATCAGAGCGACGCCGATCTCGAGCGGACCGAAGGGCAGCCAGCGCTGCAGGATCTTGGCGCCGGCGATCGCCTCGACCGGGACCACCAGGACCCAAAAATACCAGTACAGCCAGCCGACGACGAAGCCGGCACCGTCGCCGAGACCCGCACGGGCAAATTCCGTGAAGCTGCGCACCTGTGGCAGCGCCGTCGCCATCTCGCCGAGCATGCGCATGATGAGCAGGATCAGCATGCCCGTGATCGCATAGCTGATGAACGTCGCCGGACCGCCGGCGATGATCGCGGTGCTGCTGCCGACGAACAATCCCGCGCCGATGATGCCACCGATCGAGATCATCGTCAGGTGGCGGCCCGAGAGCGAGCGGCTAAGGCCGGTGGGCGCCGCGCCGGCCGCCGTCCCGCCCTCGTCGGTGCGCACCGCCGGGTCGTGGTTCGTCATCGGCCTGCCTCGGCGTTCAGCAAATGCGCATCGCCGGCGGGCGCCGCGCCGCGCTCGTACGGGCGCGCGAGGACCATGTACAACGCGCCCAAGGCGAGCACCCCGGCCGTCGTCACGATCATCGCGTCGTCCACGTACCAGGGCCGGCCCGGGCTGCGCGGCCAGAGGATGTTGACGATCGCGCCGATGCCGTAGGCGAGCGCCAGCACGTTGACCAGCCAGCCCGCCCGGCCGAGCGTGTAGGGGCCGGCGGGCCGCCAGCCTCTCGCCCGCGCGATCGCCGCCCCGAGGACGACCATCTGGAAGGCGATGTAAATGCCGATTGCCGCGAAGCTGATGATCGTCGCGACCGCATTCTGCAGCCACAATCCGCTGAGTGCGATCGCCGCCGGGATCGCGCCCATCACGAGGAGTGCGTTCGACGGCACGTGCCGCGCGGGCGAGAAGCGGCTGAGAAAGCCGCTGCCGACGATCATCTGATCGCGGGCGTAGGCATACACGAGGCGGCTAGCGGCCGCCTGCAGACTGAGCAGGCAGGAGACGAACGAGATCAGCACGACGCCGATCACCGCGCGAAATCCGGCATCGCCCATCGCGAAGCGCAGCAGGGTGGCAATGGGATCCGGGTCGGCGCCGGAGATCGCCGCCGGTATGTCGCGTATCGACAGCACGAACGCGAGGCACACCCAGCAGGCGGCGGCGCCGCCGATATAGATCGTCATGCGCATCGCCTTCGGGATCATGCGGCTCGCGTCGGGGGTCTCCTCGGCGACGTCGCCGCAAGCCTCGAACCCGTAGTAGCAGAACATCGCGGCGAGCGAGGAGGCGAGGAACGCCGGCCAGTAGCTGCCGTGCGGGCGCACGAACGAGGTGTCCACGAGGATCGCGAGCGGCTGATGCCGGGCGAACAGCAGCAGATAGCCGCCGACGAGCAGCGCGCCGATCAGTTCGCAGATGAAGCCGATCATCGCGACCCGCACGAGCAGTCGCGTGCCGCTCAAATTCAGCGCGGTCGTCGCCGCGATCAACGCGAGCGCGATCAACGTCGCGGCGAGCGGCGTGCTGCTCAATCCGGCCGCCTGCGCGACGAACGGCGCCGCGCCGGTCGCGACTCCCGCCATCGTGCAGCACAGGGCCCAACCGTAGACCCAGCCGGCCATCCAGGCCCAGCGCTTGCCGACGAGGCGCCGCGCCCACGGGTACAGGCCGCCGGAGATCGGAAACTGCGAGACGATTTCGCCGAAGACGAGGCAGACGAGCAGCTGGCCGAGGCCGACGAGAATGTAGGTCCACCACATCGGCGGACCTCCGGTGGCAAAGGCGCTGGCGAAGATCGTGTACACGCCCACGACCGGCGACAGGTAGGTGAATCCGAGCGAAAAGTTCTCCCATTTCGACATCGTCCGGTCGAAGTGCGACTCATAGCCGAGCGCACGCAACTGCGCCGCGTCACGTTCGGACGATTCGGCGGATTGATCCCTTCCCAGAGCCACTCTCCCCGCAAGCCTTCGCAATACCTCGGCGCGATCATACGAGATTTCCGGCGGCCGTGCGGCGTCTCAGGAGCGCAGCGCAAGATCCCGCGACATGTTCACCGCTGCCTCCCGGCCGCGGTAATAGCCGGGCGCGCTGCCGGTCTGCGCGAAGCCCGACCGCGAGTAGAACGCGCGTGCTTCCAGGTTGCTCGCGCGCAATTCGAGATCGATCCGCAACACGGCTGCCTCGGTCGCGGTCGCGACGAGCCAGTCGATCAGCCGGCTGCCGAGTCCCTTGCGCCGATCGGGCGGCGCGACCGCGAAGAGGTTCAGGTGCGCGGAGCGGTCGCCGACCGCCATGATCGCGAAGGCGGCGAGGCGGGCGTGACGACGCGCGACGATGACCGTCGAATCCCGGTCGCCGATGAACCTGAGTACGCGCTGCGGCGTCCACGACCAGCCGAGTCCGCATTCGATCGTGTCCCGGGACATCTCGGCGATGGGGAGCGCGTCGTCCGGGCGGGCGAGGCCGAGCGTCGCGGTCACGGGCAGCACGCTCAGCGGCTCCGGTAACGATCCGTCGCGAGCACCAGCTCGTGCAGGTTGCCCGGCTCGAAGGCCGAATGCCCGGCATCCGGCACCAGCCGCAGGTCGGCCTCGGGCCAGGCCCGGTGCAAATCCCAGGCGCTCGTCGCCGGGCAGACGACGTCGTACCGTCCCTGGACGATGGTCGCCGGAATCCCGCGGATCCGCGCGACGTCATCGAGCAGCTGCGTCTCGCTGCGCAGAAAGCCGCGATTGACGAAGTAGTGGCATTCGATGCGGGCGATCGCCAGCGCGAACTCGGCCTGTCCCCAGCGGGCGATGGTCTCGCGGTGGCTGTGCAGAAAGCTGATCGACGCTTCCCAGACCGACCAGGCACGGGCGGCCGCGAGCGCGGCCCGCTGATCGCCCCCGGTCAGGCGCTTGTGGTAGGCACCGAGCAAGTCGTCGCGCTCATTGGCCGCAATGGCGTCGCGGTATCCCTCCCAGCGATCGGGGAATATCGCCGACGCGCCCTGCTGGTACATCCAGCGTATCTCCGCGTGGCGCAGCAAGAAGATGCCGCGCAGCACGAGCTCCGTGACCCGTTCGGGGTGCGTTTCGGCGTAGGCGAGCGCGAGGGTGCTGCCCCAGGAACCGCCGAAAACCAGCCAGCGATCGATTGCCAGATGCTTGCGCAAGCGCTCGATGTCGGCGACCAGATGCCAAGTGGTGTTCTCGATCAGATTGGCGCTCGGGCGGCTGCGGCCACAGCCGCGCTGATCGAAGACGACGATGCGGTAATGGCGGGGATCGAAGAATTGACGGGCGCGCACGTCGGATCCGGCGCCGGGGCCGCCGTGCAGGAAGACCGCGGGCTTGCCGGCCGGATTGCCGCATTCCTCGAAATAGATCTCGTGAACATCCGAAACGCGCAGATGGCCGCGTCGATAAGGCTCGATCGCCGGATACAGCGTGCGGCGGGCGGCGGGCTCCGGCGCGCTCTTGCGCGAGCTCTTGGCGGCGCGCGCCGCCGGGCGGGGCGCTGCCTTCTTTTTCTTCATCGACTGTTCCTCGTCGTCTGGGCGCAGCGTCGCGGCGCCGTTTCAGGCGCGTACGAGCATCGGACCGAGCGGCCGGCCGCCGAGCAGATGCACGTGCAGGTGGTAGACCTCCTGCCCGCCGTGGGTATTGCAATTGACGATCAAGCGATAGCCGTCCTCGGCGATGCCATGCTGCCGGGCGAGGTCGCGCGCGACGATGACCATGTGGCCGATCAGAGCCTCGTCGTCGTCGGCGATGTCGTCGACCGTCGCGATCCGCTTGTTCGGCACGATCAGGATGTGCACCGGCGCAGCGGGCTTGATGTCGAGGAAGGCGGTCACGCGCGAATCGCGAAAGACGATCGTCGCCGGCAGCTCGCCGGCGATGATTTTCTCGAAAACGGTGGGCATGCCGAGGCCTCGTCGTCGCTGGATCTGTTGCGCAAGATTAGCAGGAACCGCGCGCGGTTCGAGAGCGGATCACCGGCGTTGTTGCGTCGCATCATCGGCGCAAGCTGGGCAGCCGAAGCCAGGCGCCCCCGGTCGATCGAAGCGCTCGAGCGGCAGGGCTGCGACCGGCGCTGCGTCCGACTGCGCGATACTGGGGGTCCTCGAACCGTCGGAGCCTTGCCACATGCCGATACCTGCGATCCTGCGAAATCGCCTGCGTCTGCCGTTGATCGGCGCGCCGATGTTCATCGTCTCGACGCCGCGGCTGGTCATCGCGCAATGCAAGGCCGGGATCGTCGGATCCTTTCCGGCATTGAACGCACGGCCCGCCTCGCTCCTCGACGACTGGCTCGCCGAGATCGGCGAGGCACTCGCCGACCACCAACGGAGGACTCCGGGCGCCCGCGTCGCGCCGTTCGCGGTCAATCAGATCGTCCACGCGAGCAACGATCGTTTGCAGCGGGACGTCGAGGCCTGCGTCAAGCACCGCGTGCCGATCGTGATCACGAGCCTGCGACCGCCGGCCGAGGTCGTCGCCGCGGTTCACGGCTACGGCGGCATCGTCCTGCACGACGTGATCAACATCCGGCATGCGCAGAAGGCCGTCTCACAGGGGGTCGACGGCATCATCGCCGTGTGCGCCGGCGCCGGCGGCCACGCCGGCGTGCTGAGCCCGTTCGCGCTGGTCAAGGAGATCAGGGCGATCTTCGACGGCGCGATCGTGCTTGCGGGCGCGATGAGCAGCGGCGCCGATCTGCTCGCGGCGCGCGCGCTCGGCGCGGATCTCGCCTACATGGGCACGCGCTTCATCGCAACCGCCGAGGCGAACGCGAGCGAGGCGTACCAGCGGATGCTCATCGACAGCCGCGCCGAGGACATCGTCTACACGCCGCTGTTCAGCGGCGTGGCCGGCAACTATCTGCGGGCGAGCGTCGCCCAAACCGGCCTCGATCCGGATAAACTCGCGGGCGTGGACCACAGCGCGATGAACTTCGGATCCGGCGGCAGTTCCCGGTTGAAGGCCTGGAAGGACATCTGGAGCGCCGGCCAGAGCGTCAGCGGCATCCACGATGTGGCGAGCGTCGAGACCGTCGTCGCGCGGCTCGCCGCGCAGTACGAGGCCGCGCGTGCGCGGCTGCCGGAGGCGGGCGATTGCGGCTGAACTTCGCGCAATTGCCGGCGGCGCTGCAGCGCGGACTCGCCGGCGCCTACCTGATTTGCGGCGAGGAAGCGCTGCTCGTCGATGAAGCGGCCGGCTTGGTGCGCGCTGCGGCTCGTGCGCGCGGCTACACCGAGCGACGCGTATTCGACGTCGATCGCACGTTTGCGTGGGATGACTTGCGCAACGAATTGCAGTCCCTGACGCTGTTCGCCGAGCGGCGGATCATCGAACTGCGGATGCCGGGCGGCAAGGCCGACAAGGGTGCCGCGCTGCTCGCGCAGGTCACCGCCCGTCCGCCGCCGGACGTGCTGCTGCTCATCGTCACGGGGAAGCTCGACCGCAAGACCGCGGATACGGCTTGGGTGCAGGCCGTCGCCGAACACGGCGCATGGGTGACACTGCGGCCGGTCGGTGCGCAGGAGCTTCCCGCATGGCTGTGCGCACGCGCGACGCAGGCGGGGTTCGCGCTCGAACCCGCGGCCGCGCAACTGATCGCCGACCGCGTCGAGGGCAATCTGCTCGCGGCGAAGCAGGAGCTGGCGCACCTGACGCTGCTCGCCGAGACGCGCCGGATCGGGCCCGAGCTCGTGATCGAGGCGGTCGCCGACAGCGCGCGCTACGACGTGTATCAACTCGCCGAGTCGGCCGCGGCCGGCGACGCGGCGCGTGCGCTGCACATCCTCGAAGGGTTGAGGAGCGAGGGCCGTGAACCCACGCTCGTGCTCTGGGCCCTGGTGCGGGAGGTGCGCGGGTTGTGGCAGGAGCGCGAGCGCCGTCGCCTGCGCAACTCGGAGCGCGGTGGCTGGAGCCAGGCGAGCACGCCGTCGGCCCGCGCGATCGAACGGCTCGACGCACTGCCGCTGCCTTACCTGCTCGTGATGGCGGCGCGCACCGATCGGATCGTCAAGGGTCTCGCGCCAGGGGACGCGTGGACGGCGCTCGCCGGCCTCGCCGCGACGCTCGCCGGCGCTTTGCAACCACCGCCGGTTTCAGGCAGGGTAGCCGGATGAATGCGATGGGCATTTTCGGCGGCACGTTCGATCCGATCCACTTTGCGCATCTACGCACCGCGTTCGAATTGCAGCAGGCGCTGCGCCTGAAGGAGATCCGTTTCCTGCCGGCCGGCAACCCGCCGCATCGCGACAAGCCGCTCGCCGACGCGCAGCTGCGCTTGCAGATGGTCGAAGCGGCGACGGCGGGCCAGCCGGGATTCGTCGTCGACGATCGCGAAGTGCGCAAGACCGGGCCAGCTTATTCGGTCGAAACCCTGGCCGAGTTGCGCCACGAATACCCGGACCGGAGCCTGTGCATGATCGTCGGCATGGACGCCTTCCTCAGCCTGCCGAAATGGTACCAGTGGCGGGACCTGCTGCAGCATGCGCATCTGGTGGTCGCCCACCGACCCGGCTGGCGGGCGCCTGGCATGGGACCGCTCGGCGAACTGCTCGTCGACCGCGGGACCGGCCGGATCGGCGACCTGCACGAAGCGCGCGCGGGCTGCATCTTCATCCACGCCGTGACCCAGCTCGAGATCTCCTCGACCGACGTACGGCAGTCGATCGCGATGGGGCGCGATCCGCGCTTTCTGATGCCCGATACGGTGCGCAGGCTGATCCTCGAGGCGAACTGCTACAGCAAAGCACGAGTGATCCAGTGACGCACGCAAAAAAGAAGGCCGCGAGCCGGACCAAACGGCCGCCCGCGAAACGGGGTGCCGGCGCCGCGCGCCCGCGCAAGAAGGCCCCCGCCAAGCCCTCGCTCGGGGCGGTGGTGCTCGACGCCCTGGCGGACCTCAAGGCAACGGACATCAAGGTCCTCGACGTGCGCGGCATGACGGACATCGCCGATACCATGATCATCGCGAGCGGCACGTCGGATCGGCACGTGCGTTCGGTCGCGCAGCGAGTGGTCGACAAATCCAAGGAGGCCGGTTTCCGGCCGCACGGCGTCGAGGGTTTGCAGGACGGGGACTGGGTGCTGATCGACCTCAGCGACGTGATCGTGCACGTCATGCTGCCGCGGGTGCGCGAGTTCTACGGTCTGGAAAAGCTCTGGGGCATCAAGGCCGTCAAGCGCCCGCCCGGGCGCGCCTGAACGGTGGCACGGTGGCCGCGTGAAATGCCGGCTGATCGCGGCGGGCACACGCCCGCCGGAGTGGATCGACGCGGGCTTTCGCGATTACCAACGGCGCCTGCGCAAGCCCCTGACGCTCGAACTGCGGGAGATTCCGATCGCCGTGCGGCACGCCGGCGAACCGGCGCGGGTCGCGATCGCCCGTGAGGGCGAAGCGATGCTCGCGGCGCTCGATCCGCAGGATTACGTCGTCGCCCTCGAGATCGAGGCGCCGACGATGACGACCGCGAAGTTCAGCGGCTGGCTCGCGCGGCGCCTGCAGGAGGGGCGGCCGCTCGCACTGCTGATCGGCGGCCCGGACGGTCTCGCGCCGCGCTGCCTGGAACGCGCCGATCTGCGCTGGTCGCTGTCGCCGCTCACCCTGCCGCACACACTCGTGCGCATCCTGGTTGCCGAGCAGATCTACCGGGCGATGAGTCTGCTGGCGGGCCATCCGTACCACCGGGCCTGAAGGACTCGCGGGCGCGGGTTGGGCTATCCTGTCCGGATGTCGACCGCATTCGTCTACCTCGCCTCGGCCTCGCCCCGGCGCCGTGCGCTGCTCGCGCAGATCGGCGTGCCGCGCTCACGTACCGCATGAGCGTCGAAATCCTGATCAACGCCAATGCGCACGAGGCGCGCGCCGCGGTGGTCGAGAACGGGGTGCTGCAGGAGCTGTTTCTCGAACGGGCGAGCCGGCGCGGCTTGATCAGCAATATCTACAAGGGACGCGTCTCGCGGGTCCTGCCGGGGATGCAGGCCGCATTCATCGAGATCGGGCTGGAGCGCACCGCGTTCCTGCATGCCTCGGACATCTGCGCTCCGCGGCACGCGGACATCGGCATCGAACCGCCGCAAACGGCGGAAATCCGCTCGCTCGTTGCGGAGGGCGACGAGATCCTCGTCCAGGTGGTCAAGGATCCGCTCGGCACGAAAGGCGCGAGGCTCACCACGTTCATCACCCTGCCGTCCCGCTACCTCGTGTACATGCCGCAGGGCCGGGGCGTAGGCGTTTCCGCGCGAATCGAGAACGAAGCGGAGCGCGAGCGGCTGCGCGGCACGGTGCAGGGATTCGTGCAGCCGGACGAGAACGCCGGGTACATCGTGCGCACGGCCGCGGAGGACGCGTCCCGCGATGCCTTGCGCAGCGACATGATCTACCTGCGCAAGCTGTGGGAGGTCGTCCGCCAGCAAGGGCTGCGCACGGCGCCGGGACGCCTGGTGCACGCCGACCTGCCGCTGCACCTGCGCATCCTGCGCGATCTGCTGCGCCCGGATGTCGATCGCGTGCTGATCGATCAGGCCGCCGCGCACGGCGAAATGCACGACTTCGCCGGGACGTTCATGCCGGAGGCGCTGCCGCGGATCGAGCTGTACGCCGAACCGCGGCCGGTGTTCGAACTGCACCACGTCGAGGAGGAAATTCAGCGGGCCCTGGAGCGCAAGGCACCGCTGAAATCGGGCGGATACCTGATCGTCGACCAAACGGAGGCCATGACCACGATCGACGTCAACACCGGCGCGTTCGTCGGTCACCGGAATCTCGAGGAGACGATTTTTCGGACGAATCTCGAGGCGGCGGTCGCCATTGCGCGACAGGTGCGCCTGCGCAACCTGGGCGGCATCATCATCATCGACTTCATCGACATGGAAGAATCGGAGCACCGCCGCCAGGTCATCCAGGCACTCGAGCGCGCGCTGGCGGGCGATCACGTCAAGACCAGCATCTCCTCGGTGTCGCCGCTCGGACTGGTCGAGATGACGCGCAAGCGGACCCGCGAAAGTCTGGAACACCTCCTGTGCCGGCAGTGTCCAAGCTGTGAGGGCCGGGGATTCGTCAAGACCGCCGAGACCGTTTGCTACGAGGTGTTTCGTGAGCTTTTGCGCCAGTCGCGACAATTCGAGTGCCAGCGGTTGATGGTCCTCGCGCACCAGGACGTCATCGAACGGCTGCTCGATGAGGAATCGGCGGGCCTCGGCGAGCTCGAACTCGCCATCGGCAAGCCGATCCGGCTGCAGACCGAGGCGCTATACGCCGTCGATCAGTACGACGTCGTGCTGATGTAAATGAACCTGCGCCGGCTCGGCAAGATCCTGGGGATTTGCGCTGGGGGGGTGCTGGCGGTCATCCTTCTCGCGACGCTCGCGTTGCAGCTCGCGCTCGACCGGGTGCCGCGCTACCAGGCCGAGATCAAGGCCTGGGTGCATCGGGAAACCGGTCTTTACGTGCGTTTCGCCCATGTGTCGGCGGGGTGGCGCTGGTATGGGCCGGAGTTGTCGTTCCGGCAACTGCAACTGCGCTCGAGCGACGACCGCCGGGTCCTTGCCACGGCGGCGCGCGGGCGCATCGGCTCGGATCTTTGGCGGCTGTTGACGAGCGGTCGATTGTTCGCGGCCCGAATCGAGCTCGATTCCCCGGACATCGTGATTGCGCGCACCGGCCCGACCCGCTTCGCGCTCGCCGCCGAAATCCCCCTGCAAGGCAGCGAGGCGCCCGTGACCGCGCTCGAGCTCGACGACCTGCCGCCGGGCATCCTGTCGATCCGCCACGGTCGCGTGACCGTGACCGGTTGGAACCGCAAGCTGCCGCGCCTGGTGCTGAGCGATGTGAATCTGCGAGCCCGGCGCGATGCGGGCGCCATTCACATCCGCGCCGATGCGCGCTTGCCGGCGGCTCTCGGCGGCGAGTTCGGCATCACGGCCAAGCTCGGCAAGCTCGCGCACCTCGCCGCGCTCGAGTGGAGCGCGGACCTGCGGGCGCGCGACGTTTCCTTTCCCGGATGGCGCCGGCTGCTGCCCGCGTATCTCGCTCACCTCGAGGGCGGCGGCGGCGCGTTCGAATTCGCGGCGAGCGGCACCGGCCGCTATCTCGCGCGCGCGAGCTTCGACTTCGCGGCGACGAACGTGGTCGCGCGCGCGAGCGACGGCTCGATCGCGCGATTCGAGCGGATCAGCGGCGATCTGCAGCTGACGCACCAGGGCGAGCGCTGGACCTTGCTCGGCCGGCGGGTGCGTGCGCTGCGGGCCGGGCGCAAGGATCCGCCGTCGCAGTTCGACGTCACCTGGCGCAGCCGCGGCGGCGGCGCGCTCGAACTCGACGCCCACGCGAGCTATCTGCGCGCCGATAATCTGTTGCCGCTCGCCGCCCTGCTGCCGCGCGAATCGACCCGCGAGCGCTTCATCGCGATCGCACCGACCGGCGTGTGGACCGATGCCGGTCTGCGGCTCAGACGCACCGGCGCCGGCGCGCCGTGGCGCTTCACGGTGCACGCGCGATTCCGCGACGCCGGCTTCGGCGCGTTCGGCCGGACTCCTGGACTGCGCGGCATGTCGGGCGCCTTGGAAGGCGACCAGGACGCCGGCCACGTCGAATTCGCCACCCGCGCCGCCACCGTCGAGTGGCCCGGGCAGTGGCCGCGGGCGATCCGGCTCGACACGCTCGACGGCACCGTGTATTGGAGCCGCACGCCGGCCGGCCTGCTGATCGCGACTCCGCAGGTCGCGCTCGGCAACCGCGACGCCCGGATCTCGCTGCTCGCTTCGCTGCTCGTGCCCGCGACGGGGGGCTCGCCGGTCGTGAATCTGTTCGCCCGCCTCGCGCACGGCAGGATCGCGGCCGTGCACCGCTACCTGCCGCGCGCGATGCTGGGGCCGAAGCCGCTCGCCTGGCTCGACCGGGCGTTCCTCGCCGGTCGTGTCCCGGACGCCGAGATCGTGCTGCGCGGACCGGTGCGAGATTTTCCGTTCCGCGACGGCAGCGGCTTGTTTCTCGCGCGGCTGAATCTTCAGGGCGTGACGCTCGACTACGCTCCGGGCTGGCCCGCGATCGAGAACGCCGCGGGGCGCGCCGAATTTCGCGATCAGAGCCTCACCGTACACACGCCCGGCGCGACGCTCGGCGACTTGCACGTCGGCAGCGCCGATGCGCGTTTCGCCGATTTCAAGGACGCGACCTTGACGGTGCGCGCCGAGATCACGGGCAAAGCGTCCGCGGCGCTGCGATTCCTGCGCGACACCCCGATCGGCCGCCATGCGCACGGCGGATTTTCCGCCGTGCGCGCCACGGGGCCCGTGCGCGCCGGTGTGCATCTGCGCTTGCCGTTCGAGGATTTGGCGGATCGGCGTGTCATCGTGCACGGCGTGCTCAAGGGTGTGCGCTTGAGCCGCGTCGGTCTGCCGGCGGCCGCGAGCGCGCTCGCCGGCGATTTCACCGTCGATGGATCGGCGATCGTCCAGGCCGACCTTAACGGCCGGCTGCTTGGCGGCCCGCTGCGGGTCTTCGCGAAAGCGCCGGCCGGCGCTCGGCCCAGGCGCACGCGCTTGCGCTTTCGCGGCGTCGCGACCGGTGCCGCCCTCGGCGCGGCAATCGGTGCGCCCGCGGCCGGCAGAATCGGCGGCAAGACGCCATGGCGGGCGCTGCTGACGATTGCGCCGGGCCCGGCTTGGCGGCGCCGGCTGCGCGTCACGAGCCGGCTCGAGGGACTCACGCTCGATCTGCCACAGCCGCTCGCCAAGCGTCGTGACCAGCCGCTGCCTTCCTGGATGCAGGTGCAATGGTCCGCGGTGTCCGCTCCGGTCGCGAATTTCGCCCTGGGCTCCATCGTCCGCGGCACGGTCGCGCTGCGGCCGGCCAATGGCGGCGAGCGCCTCGCGCGCGCCGCGATCGCCTTCGGCGGCGCCATGCCGCAGTTCAGCGATACGCAGCCGATCGACGTGCGCGGCCGGATTGCGCGGCTCGACCTGGCCGGCTGGCACAGGTTGGTGCCGCACGGCGGCGGCGGCGCCCTGTCACAGTACCTGCGCAGCGCGCAGATGCACGTCGCCGAGAGCGATTTCGGCGGCCTGTCGGTGCGCGACATCGACCTTAAGTTGCAGGACGTCGGCGACCGTTGGCGCATCACTCTACGCGGCCCCAACGCCGACGGCACGGTCAGCTTGCCCGTAGCCGCAACGCGGACCGGTCGCTGGGAAGTCGCTCTGCGGCGACTCACGGTCGCCGCCGCGTCGCCCGATCCGGCGGTCGGCGGCGAGCATGGCCCGGGGCGTTCGCCGGCAATCGAACCGGCGAAGCTGCCGGCGCTGCGCCTGCACGTCGAACGGCTGATCTGGATCGGACAGCGCTTCGGCGACGTGCGCGCCGACCTGTCGACGCTCGCCGACGGCGTCTCGACCAACGATCTGACCATCACCGGCAAGACCTTCAAGGCCGGGATGCACGGCGATTGGCGCGGTCCGGGTCGCGGCGTCGGCCACGTGGTCGGCTCATTGTCGAGCAGCGACGTCGAGGCGACGATGGCCGATCTCGGCTATGCCCGCAGCATCGCGGCGAAGAAGGGCCGCGTGGATTTCGATCTGCGCTGGGCCGGGGCGCCGACGGCGGCTGCGTTTCACGAGGCAAGCGGCCGGGTGAAGATCGCGCTCGACAACGGCCAGGTGTTCGGCATCAAACCGGGTGCGGGACGCGTGCTCGGGCTCGCCAGCATCGCCGCCCTGCCACGCCGCCTCGCGCTCGATTTCAGCGATCTGACCGACAAGGGCCTCGCCTTCGACACGATCGCCGGCACTTTCGAGCTGCGCGGCGGTAATGCCTACACCAACGACGTGCTGCTCAAGGGCCCTGCCGCGCAAATCACCCTCGTCGGCAGGATCGGCTTGAGCAAGCGGGATTACGACCAAACGGCGGTCGTTACGGGCACCTTCGGCAACAGTTTGCCGCTCGCGGGCGTCCTCGCCGGAGGACCGGTCGTGGGCGCCGCGGTGCTGTTATTGACGCAAGTGTTCAAAGTGCCGCTGCGCGGGCTGGCGCGGGGCTATTATCACATCACGGGAAGCTGGGACAATCCGCAGGTCGAGCGCATCACGAGTGCGGCGGCCGCAGCGGCCATCGCGGAGGGCAAGCAGTAAATGGGCAGAGTAGCCGCCATTCAAATGACCTCGGGTCATCGTGTCGAGGAGAACCTGTCGGTAGCCGGCGAGTGGCTGCGTGCGGCCAAGGACGCCGGCGCGGACATCGCGTGCCTGCCGGAGAACTTCGCGTTCATCGGCCTGCGTGACGCGGACAAGCTGGTGGCCGCCGAGGCGGACGGTGCCGGTCCGGTGCAATCATTCCTCGCGGACACGGCGCGCGAACTCGGACTGTGGATCCTCGCAGGCAGCGTGAATCTGCGCGGCGATGCGGGCGAGCGGGTCGCCAACGCCTCGCTCCTGATCGACTCGAGGGGCAAGCGCGTCGCGCGCTACGACAAGATTCATCTGTTCGACGTCGCGATTCCCGGTCGCGACGAGCAATACCGCGAATCCCGCCACGTCGCGCCGGGGCGGCGGATCGTGCTCGCCGACACGCCCGCCGGCCGCCTCGGCCTGTCGGTCTGTTACGACATGCGTTTTCCGGAGCTGTACCGCGAGCTGGTCGCGCAGGGCGCCGAATGGCTGGCGATGCCCGCCGCTTTCACCGTGCCGACGGGCCGCGCGCATTGGGAGACCCTGTTGCGCGCGCGCGCGATCGAGAATCTGTGCTATGTCGTCGCGCCGGCACAGGTCGGAACCCACAGCAACGGTCGTGAGACCTACGGCGACAGCCTGATCGTCGATTACTGGGGGCAGGTGCTCGCCCGTCTCGACAAAGGCGGTGGCATGATCACCGCGGATTTCGACCTCGCGAAGCAGGCGGAGACGCGGGCGCGATTTCCCGCGCTGCAGAATCGCCGGCTCGAGCCTGCGCGGCTCGACGCGGAGACCGCGTGAGCGCCGGGTCGCTGGAAATCGCGCAACGCGCGATCCTCGCGCCGGCGGATCTCGACGAGGGCAGACTAAGCGGTGTCCTCGACGCGCTGATGAGCCGCGGCATCGACTATGCCGACCTTTATTTCCAGTCCTCCCGCGAGGAATCCTGGTCGCTCGAGGACGGCATCGTCAAGGAAGGAGCGCACAGCATCGAACAGGGCGTCGGGGTGCGCGCGATCAGCGGTGAGAAGACCGGCTTCGCCTATACCGACGAGCTGCTGCTGCCCGCGCTCGAGCAGGCCGCACACGCCGCCCGCGCGATCACGCGCAGTGGCGGGCGCAATGCCGTCCAGGCCTGGTCGCGGGCGCCGAGCCGGCGCCTGTACCTGCCGACCGACCCGCTCGAAACGGTTGCCGACGAGGAAAAGGTCGCGTGGCTCATGCGCATCGATGCCGAGACGCGTCGCATGGATCCGCGCATCAAGCAAGTCATGGCATCGCTCGCCGCGGTCCACGAGATCGTGCTGCTCGCCGCGAGCGACGGCACGCTCGCCGCCGACGTGCGGCCGCTGGTGCGCGTCAACGTCTCCGTCATCGCGGAGCACGGCGGGCGCCGCGAACAGGGTTACAGCGGCGGCGGCGGCCGTTTCGGGCTCGACGAGCTGCTGCGCGGCGACGGGCCGCTCGCCCACGGGCGCGAGGCGGTGCGCCAGGCGCTCGTGAATCTCGAAGCGGTCCCGGCGCCCGCCGGCACGATGCCGGTGGTGCTCGGCCCGGGCTGGCCCGGGATCCTGCTGCACGAGGCGATCGGTCACGGCCTCGAGGGGGATTTCAACCGCAAGGGAACCTCTGCGTTCAGCAACCGGATCGGCGAGAAGGTCGCCGCCGATGGGATCACCGTCGTCGACGATGGCACGCTCGACCGGCGCCGGGGCTCGTTGAACGTCGACGACGAGGGCACGCCGACCCAGTGCACGGTGCTGATCGAAAACGGGATCCTGCGCGGCTACATCCAGGACAAGCTGAACGCACGCCTGATGAAGCAGGCGCCGACCGGCAACGGGCGGCGCGAATCGTTCGCGCACATGACCCTGCCGCGCATGACCAACACCTACATGCGCGCCGGCCGCCACGCCCCGCAGGAGATCATCGCCTCGGTCGATCGGGGCTTGTACGCGGTGAACTTCGGCGGCGGCCAGGTCGACATCACGTCGGGCAAATTCGTGTTCACGGCGAGCGAAGCGTACCTGATCGAGCACGGCCGGATCGGCGCCCCGGTCAAGGGCGCGACTTTGATCGGCAATGGGCCGGACGTGCTGACGCGGGTCAGCATGGTCGGCAACGACCTGCAGCTCGACGGCGGCGTCGGTACCTGCGGCAAGGAAGGCCAGTCGGTGCCGGTCGGCGTCGGCCAGCCGACGCTGCGCATCGATGCGCTCACCGTCGGCGGCACCGGCTGAGCGACCCGTCTGCGCCGTGACGGCGACGCGTCGCGTCGCGATTATTTCCCGCCGGATTCGCCGCTGTTGCGCTCGATGAAGGCGGCGACGTTCGCGTGCAGCGCCTTCAGCTCGGGCTCGGCCACGTATACCATGTGTCCCGAAGGATAGAAGTGCATTTCGATGTTCTTCTCGAGGGATGCCTGCATCGGCAGATGCTGCATCTCGAACATCGCGGCGAAGAACGGCGTCGCCAAGTCGAAATAGCCGCCGTTCAGCTGCACCTTGAGGTTCGGGTTCTGCTGCATCGCCGCGGCGAGATCGGGCATCACGTTGGTCGGCCCGGGGAGCTTCATGGGCGCGCCCGGCGGTTGGTGACCGTAATCCCAGGTCTTCCAGAGATCGAACTCCGGCTTGTAGCTCATGTTCCAGCCGAATTTCAGTTTGCGGCGCACGTAGTCGTTGAATGCCGAGACGTACGCGGAGCCAATCGCCGAGGACTGCGGATCGTACCCGGCCTCCTCGCTCAGCGGATCGAGCGAGGGACCGGAGAAGCGGGTGTCGAGCCGCCCCGTCGTCGTCTCGCCGCCCAACAAATTCTTTGCGAATTCTCCGCCGTTGATCCGCAGGTTCGCCCGTTCGATGTAATCGACCGGCAGCCCGGTGTCGTTGTGCAGTATGCGGGCGATTGCCGCCCGGCGCGCGGCGCTCAGCGCGTTGCCGGCATCGAGAGCCTGCGCGTACTCGCCGAGTGCGAATTGCTCGACCCCCGGCAGCAGTTCGGCGAGCGTCGCCGGCGGGTTCGGCAGCTTGTGGTGGTACCAGGCGGTTGCCGCGTAGGTCGGCAGCGCGAGCTCGTACGGCAGGTCGATTCCCGGATTGAACTGCGGTGCATCGATGCTGTCGTCGAAATTGAGGATTTGCGACAGCAGGATCACACCGTTGAAATCCACCGACTTCTCGTTCTCCAGCACGTTGATGAGCGCCGCCGAGCGGGTCGTGCCGTAGCTTTCGCCGAAGAGGAACTTCGGCGAATTCCAGCGATCGTTGCGCGACAGGAACGCGACGATGAAGTTGGCGAATGCATGCGCATCCTGGTCGACCCCCCAGAAGGCTTTCTCCTTGTCCTTGCCGCGCAGATGGCCGAAGCCGGTGCCGGGAGCATCGACGAACACCAGATCGCTCGCATCGAGCAGGCTGTACTGGTTGTTGACGAGCTCGTACGGTGCCGCGGGGACGTGCCGGTCGCCGGCGACGACGACGCGCACCGGGCCGAATGCGCCCATGTGCAGCCAGATCGTCGACGAACCGGGGCCGCCGTTGTACAGGAAGGTGATCGGGCGCCGCGGGTCCGGCTTGCTGCCCTTGAAATACGCGACATAGGACATGCTCGCCGCGGGCGGCTGCGGCGGCCGCGCGCCGCCATTGGCCGGCGCAGGCACATCCTCGTCCATCGGGTCGCGCAGGTGCACGACCATGACCCCGGCCTGCGCCTCATAGGGGATCGAGTGTCCGTCGATCGTCACCGAGCCGTGCGTGATGCTCTGCGCATCGCGCAAGTACCGATGCATGCCCGGGGGCACGGCGGGCGCCGCGCCGGGCGGCGGCGGCGCGGCGGCGGGCGGCGGGCGCGCCGCGCCGAACGCGAGCGAGGCGCCGAGCGCGGCCCCGAACAGTGACCAGCCGATGGTACGCAGTAGCTGCAGTGTCATGGTGGATTTCCCTTGGAGTCGAGGCGGCCACGGCGCCGGGCGTTGCAGGATCCGCCGCCGATCGCCGCGGGCGAACCTCGAGCATATGTTCAATCCGCTTCCCGGTCCATTTCGCGGCCGCAGTCGAGAATCCGTGCGGCGCCTCACGCCATGGCCGGCGCGAGCGGCCGTAGGCTGCGCATTGACGGCCCTGCAACCGGAGGAGGCGGCGATGAGCGAGGATTCACCGACGGGTACCTTCCAGCTGGAGGTACCGGCCGAATTGCTGACCGAGGCGGGGCGGGTCGCGAGCGCTGCGGCCCAGCAGTTGCGGGTCGAGAGCTGGCGGCCCTCCTGGCTGTCGCGCATTGGCGAGCTGCTCGCCGGCGAGGATTGAACTTCCTGCGCCACGGTCGATAAGTCAAATCGGTCGCCGATGGGGCAGCCGAACGCGTTAGGATCGGCGGTATCCGCCTGGCTCCTTGGGGTCTCCTTGCGTGCGATTGTCCCGTCCCTTGTACGAATCCTTGCCGTTCGTCTATGCGGCCATCGGCGCGTTTGCGATCGGCGTCTCCTACGTCGATCCGCAGAGCCTGCGTGCCGCGGCGACGTTCATCGTCGGCTTCCTCGCGGAAATCGCCGCGCTGACGCTGTACCTGCGCAGGCGCGGCTATCGCGAAATGCGGCGGGAGTACTCGGGCGGCGAGATCGCCCCGCCCGACTGCGGGGTCGTGCCGCCGCTCGCGCGACCGCAGCAGGGCGATGCCGCGCGCGCCGGGCGCCATTGATCACTTGTTCTCGATCACCTCGGTTTGCGCGCCCACGGGGTCCTGGCGTGAGCGCGCCGCGCGCTCGTCGATGTACTTGATCTCGTGCCGGCCGACGACGACGACGTCGCCGTCATGCAGATTGTGGCGGCGTACCCGCTTCGATTGCACGTAGATGCCGTTCGTGCTGTTCAGGTCCTCGATCAGGCTAGATTCTGCGTTGGTGAGGATCTGGCAGTGATGCCGGCTGATGAACTTGCTGTCGATCTGTATATCGTTGTCGGCGGTGCGGCCGATGACCAGGCGTCCCGGCCGCAATTCGCGTTCCGCCGTCGTCTTGCCCTCGAGGGCGAGCAGTATGCGCCCGACCGGGGGCACGGCCGGGGCGACGGGAGGCACGGTCTGGTCGAAGTTCGGCCCCTGCAGGCGGTTCGTCCACGCCGTGTGCACGCCCCATTGCAGTTCCTGGATCGCAGCCTCCAGATCCTCGGCGAGGACCGCGTCCGACTCCCGGCCGAAGGCCGCCATCATCGCCGTGTCGCACAGCGTGTTGATCAGCCGGGGTACGCCGCCGGTGAGCCGGTAGATCGTCGGATAGGTTTCCTCGGCGAATATGCGCCTGCCCTGTGAGCCGGCGACTTCGAGGCGATGGTCGATGTACAGGCTCGTCTCCTCGCGGCTCAAGGCCGTCAGGTGAAAGCGCAGGCGCACGCGTTGCGCGAGCTGCACGAGCTCCTTCGAATTGAGCTTGTCGTTCAGCTCCGGCTGTCCGGCGAGAATGATGCGCAGCACCTTGTCCTTGGTCGTCTCGATGCCGGAGAGCATGCGCACCTCTTCGAGCACCTTGCTGTTGAGGTTCTGTGCTTCGTCGACGATCAACAGCACCTTGCGGCCGCTCGCGTGCTGTTCGATCAGGAAGTCGTTCAGTGTCGCCAGAACCTCCGGCTTCTTCATGTTGAACGGCGAGAAGCCGAACTGCACCAGCACGGTCTGCAGGAACCCGGTCGGCGAGAGCTGGGTCTGGTTGAGCTGGGCGACGATCACGTCCGGCTGCAGTTCGCGCAGGAACGTCTCGATCAAAGTGGTCTTGCCGGAGCCGATCTCGCCGGTGATGATGACGAAACCGTCGGTGAACCAGATCGTCGACTCCATGTACGCCTTGGCGCGCGCATGCTGCTTGCTCAGGTACAAAAACTGCGGATCCGGGCTCAGCCGGAACGGCAGTTCATGGAGTCCGAAGAGTTCTATATACATGTCGCAAACCGCCTTCTTTGCGCTGCGACCGGCCGCGGGCGATGGCGCGCGCGACTCAAGTCCAGCGGATCGATTTTAGGGCATTTTTCAAGGCCGCATCGCGCTCCTTCGCCCGCGCGGCGACAATCGTGCAATGTCCGAGCTTGCGGCCCGGACGTGGGGCCTTGCCGTAATCGTGGTAGGCGAGGCCCTCGATCCGCAGGAGCCGCCGCCGATCCGGCATGCAGCCGAGAAAATTGATCATCGCCGCATGCCCTAGGGAGCGCGTGCTGCCGAGCGGCAGGCCGCAGATCGCGCGTAGGTGGTTCTCGAACTGGCTCGTCACGCAACCCTCGATCGTCCAGTGCCCGGAGTTGTGGACCCGCGGGGCCATTTCGTTGGCGAGCAGCCGGCCGCCGACGACGAAGAACTCGATCGCCAGCACGCCGACGTAGTCCAAGGCATGCAGCACCCGCCGCAGATGGCGCCGCGCCTGCCGCTCGAGCGTCGCATGGCGGTAGGGGGCGACACCGTAGCGCAGGATGCCGCCGGCGTGCGTGTTGGCGGACAGCGGATAATGGACGCATTCGCCGTTCGCGGCGCGTGCGCCGATGATCGACAGCTCGAGCGAGAAGGGTTGAAATTTCTCGTAGATCAGTTCGCCGGCGCCGCAGGCGATCCAGGCACGATCGACTTCGGCCGCCTTGCGGATCACGCACTGACCCTTGCCGTCGTAACCCATGCGCCGGGTTTTGAGCACGCCGGGCAGTCCGAGGCGGCGCACCGCCCGATCCAGGCCGGCGCGACTGTCGAGGGCCGCATGCGGCGTGACCGGTATCTGCAAGCGGCTGAAAAGCTCCTTCTCGCGCAAGCGATCCTGGGACGCCTCGAGCGCCGCGGCGGGCGGGCGGATCAGCACGCGCTGCACGAGCGGCGCGAGCGCCGCCGCCGGCACGTTCTCCCAGTCGAAGGTCAACACGTCGCTGCGCGCCGCGAGCTTGCGCAGCAGGCGCGAATCCTGCAGATCGCCGAGCAGAATCGGCGCGATCTGCGCTCCCGGCGCATCGGCGCTGCGGTCGAGAAAGACGCAGCGCAGGCCGAGCGGAATGCCGGCGAGGGCCAGCATGCGTCCGAGTTGACCGGCGCCGACGATGCCGACGCGCGCAAGATCGCCGGATTTCACGGCGTACGCGGATCCGGCTTCGAGAGCACCGCGGCGCTCTGGGCCGCGCGGAACGCGTCGAGCGCGGCGCGCACTGGCGCCGATTCGTTGGCGATGATCGCGGCGGCGAACAAGGCCGCATTCTTCGCTCCGGCAATGCCGATGGCGAACGTCGCAACCGGGATGCCGGCGGGCATCTGCGCGATCGACAGGAGCGAGTCCAGGCCGTTCAGCGCCTTCGACTGCACCGGCACGCCGAGCACGGGGACCGGGGTTTTGGCCGCGGTCATGCCCGGCAGGTGGGCGGCGCCGCCGGCGCCGGCGATGATCGCCTTCAGGCCGCGCGGGCGCGCGGCGGCCGCATAGTCGAAGAGCAGATCGGGCGTGCGGTGCGCCGAGACGACGCGCACCTCGTGGGGGATGCCCAGCGAGGCGAGTATTTCCGCCGCTCCCTGCATGGTCTCCCAGTCGGAGGAGGATCCCATGATGATGCCCACCAACGCGTCCATAGGCTCGCAGTGTACCAAAGGCCTATCCCAGCCATCGCTTCAGGGCGGCGAACAGGGCGCGCGCCCCGGCGGGCGCCCGACCCGCGTCGCGTTCCCGGCGCGCCTGCGCGAGCAGTCCCTGCAGCGCCGTCCGGTCGGCCGCAGGGCATGCGGCCAGGAACTCGTTCACCGCGCCGGGTTGCGCCGCGAGCAAGCGTTGGCGCCAGTGTTCAATCCGCTGGAATGCGCGCACCTCGCGATCGTGCGTGCGCTTGCGCTCGGCCAAACGGGCGATCAGCGGCTGCGGATCGATCCGGCGCATCAGTTTGCCGATGTACTGACGCTGGCGAAACTGCGCGCCGTGCGACGTGAGACGGCGCAATTCCCGCAACGCCGCCAGCAGGCTGTCCGGCAGATCGAGCGTGGCGATCTCGGCGTCCGACAGCGACGCGAGCTCGACGCCGAGACCCTGCAAACCGTCCGCGGCGCGCTTGCGGGCGCTCTTGCTCGCCGGCCCGTCGTGCGCGTCGCCGGTGTCGTCCGTCCCCTTGGCGCTTGGCATGCCGCCCATGCTAACACCCGGGCCGGTGCAATCCCGGCCCGGTACAATGCCCGCAAACTTCCAGGACCCGACGAGGAGAACCCGATGGCGATCGTGCCCGGCAAGCCGGTGACCCCGAGCGAAAAGCACCTCGAATCGATCGTCGAACTCGCATTGGCCGAGGCGGCCGCGCGCGGTGCCTCTCAGGCCGAGGCGGCGGTCAGCCAAAACAGCGGCTTGTCGGTCGGCGTCAGGCTCGGCGAGGTCGAGACGCTCGAGCACCAGAGTGACCGAAGCCTCGGCGTCACGGTCTACGTCGGCGGCCGCAAGGGCTCGGCGAGCACGGCGGATTTCTCGCCGGCCGCGGTGCGCGGGACCGTGGCGAAGGCCTGCAGCATCGCGCGATTCACCGCCGAGGACGCCTTTGCCGGCCTCGCCGATGCCGCCGCGATGGCCGGTTCGATCCCGGATCTGGACCTCTCGCACCCGTGGAACCTGTCCGCCGAGCGGGCGATCGACATCGCGAAAGCCTGCGAGGCAGCGGCGCTCGCGTACGACCCGCGCATCAACAACTCCGAGGGTGCCTCGCTCGGCACCCATCACGCCATGCATGTATACGGCAATTCCCACGGTTTCGTCGGCGGCTATCCGACGACCGCGCACACGCTCAGTTGCGCCGTGTTGGCCGGCAAGGGCGACGCGATGCAGCGCGACTACTGGTACACGTCGGTGCGCGACTGGCGCGATCTGCAGGACGGCGAGACGGTCGGCCGCGAGAGCGCGCGCCGCACGGTCGCGCGGCTGAATCCGCGCAAACTCGGCACCCGCCGCGCGCCGGTCCTGTTCGCGCCGGAGGTCGCGCGCGGACTGATCGGGCATTTTGCGGCGGCGATCCGCGGCACGAGCCAATACCGCCGAGCATCGTTCCTGCTGAATGCCGCCGGCACGCAGGTATTTCCGCGCGGCTTCTCGATCCACGAGCGGCCGCACATCCCGAAGGCGATGGCGAGCGCGCCGTTCGACGGCGAGGGGGTCGCGACGCGCGAGCGGGCGCTGATCGACGACGGCGTCTTGACCGGATACATCCTGTCGAGCTACTCGGCCCGCAAGCTCGGCCTGCAGTCGACCGGCAATGCCGGAGGGGCGCACAACCTGGTCGTCGCGCCGACGACGGACGGCGGCGAGGCGGCCCTGCTCGCATCCCTCGGTACGGGGCTGCAAGTCACGGAACTGATGGGCCAGGGCGTGAACACCGTGACCGGCGATTACTCGCGCGGCGCGGCCGGCTTCTGGGTCGAGAACGGCGAAGTGCGCCACCCGGTCGCCGAGATCACGATCGCCGGCAATCTCGCGGCGATGCTTCTGGGGATCGTGGCCGCCGGCGCCGACGTCGACAGCCGCGGCGGCGTGCGCGTCGGCTCGATCATGATCGAGGAGATGACGATCGCCGGCGAGTGATCCGCGGCCGGCCGGGCGCGCGATCACGAGGTCGCGATCAGATCGTGCAAGCTGCGCCCGGCGAGCGGTGCGTGCAGCGCCGATTCCATCCGGCGCAGGAGTTCCTCGGCGGGTGGCGGCGCGGGCGCGCCGATCGAGAGCCGGCCGGGCGCGGGTTCGCGGATCGCGTCGAGCACCTCGCTGAGCGCGATCTCGCGGGTTTCCCGGCCCGGCGCCAGGGCTGCGCGATCGGTCGTGATCAGCAGGCCGGCGCGCTGCAGGGCGTCGAGCACCGGGTCGAGCGCGGCCCCCGGCACGTCGAGCGTATCGGCGAGAAGACTCGTGGTCCACGGGTTCTCGCCGCGGGCATGGTCACGGCCGATCAGGTACATGATCGTGAACGCCGCCCGCTCGCGCGCGCTCCCCGGCAGGTCGATGAGCGTGCGGCCAAGGCGCAGATACCGCGGATTTTGCACGTAGAACGCGAGTTGCGCGCCGATCAGCAGGATCAACCAGCTCAGATACACCCAGATGAGTGTCGTCAACACGACCGCGAAGCTCGTGTAGATCGCGATCAGCTGCGACGAGTAGGCGATGAACTGCGCGAAGATCCTGCCGACCAGCACCCAGAGCATGCCGGCGCCGACGCCGCCGACGATCGCCGCCGTTGGCTTGACGCGTGTGTTCGGGATCAGCACGTACATGCTCGTGAATGCGACGGTCACGAGCAGATACGGCAGCAGCTTGCCGAGCAGCGAGAACGTCCATCGCAGCGGCAGCGCATCGCCGAGCCAGAGGGCGACCGGGCTGTCGTGCGCCGAGGCGAGCACGCCGAAGGCCGCCGCGAGCAACACCGGGCCGACGATCGCGACGCTCGAATACTCGGCGAAACGGCGCGCGATGCTGCGTGGCCGGGCGATCCGCCAGACGAAGTTGAAGCTCGCCTCCACTTTGTGGATCGTGGTGACGACGGCGTAGACGAGGAAGACGAGTCCGATCGTGCCAAGCACGTCGGCGCGCATGTTCCTGGCGAACTGCATCACGCTCTTGGTCAGTGCGGGCGCCGCCCGGCCGATCGGCTCGAAGTATCCGTCGAGCAGCGCGGCAAGATTCGCGTGCGCGCCCAAGAGCTTCAGGACCGAAATGCTGAATGCGATCAAGGGGACGAGCGAGAGGAGCGTCGTGTACGCGAGGCTCATCGCGCGTACGTTCAACTCCCCGCCAAACCAGTCGCGCAGCAGCGCTGCCGGATAGCGCAGCGCCCGCCACAGCGGCCCCCACGGGGCGGGCGCATCGCGGGATCGCACGAACAGGCCGTATTCGACGCGCTGCAGCCACGGGAGCATGTCCCGAGCCTGCCACGGTCGATTCTCGATTGGCAAGATCGCCGGCGGTGGCGCGCGGCGCCGCATCCGGCTCAGGCGGTGAGCGCAGCGAGCGCCTGTCGATAGTTCGCGCTCGTACGCGCGATCACCTCGGCGGGCAGGCGCGGTGCCGGCGGCCGCTTGTCCCAGCGCAGCGATTCGAGGTAATCGCGGACGAACTGCTTGTCGAAGCTTGGTGGGCTGATGCCGGCGCGGTAGGAGGCGGTCGGCCAGAAACGCGACGAATCGGGCGTCAACACCTCGTCGATCAGCGTCAGACGGCCGCCGCGGTCGACGCCGAATTCGAACTTGGTGTCGGCGACGATGATGTTGCGCGGCTCGGCATGCGCCGCGGCGAAGCGGTAGATCGCGAGCGAAATCCGCCGGACCTGCGCGGCCTGGTCACGGCCGAGCAGGGCCACGATCGCCTCGAAATCGAGGTTTTCGTCGTGCCGGCCGGCCGGCGCCTTCGACGCCGGGGTGAATATCGGTTCGGGCAGCCGATCGGCGAGGCGCAGTCCGGCGGGCAGTTCGATGCCGCACACCGCACCGTGCGCCAGATAGTCGCGAAAGGCGGAGCCGATCAGGTAGCCGCGGACGACCGCTTCGACGGGCAGCGCCTGCAGTCGCTTCACGACCATCGAGCGACCGGCGAGCAGGGCCCGCTCGTCGGCGTCGGCGACGACGTCCTCCACGCGCAAATCCGCCAGGTGATTCGCCACGATGTGCGAGGTCCGGCCGAACCAGAACGCGGAGATTTGATTGAGCACGCCGCCCTTGTCCGGTATCGGGTCCGGCAGCACGACGTCGAACGCCGACAGGCGATCGGTGGTGACGATCAGCAGGTGCTCGGCGTCGATCTCGTAGATGTCGCGCACCTTGCCCTGGTGGATCTTCTTCAGCCCGCGCAGGTGCGACTCGAACAGCGGTGGCAATGGCAAAGGTGTTTCCAAGGGCTTGGTGTCCGGCTGCTGATAAAATTGGCCGTTCGGCGGCTGGACATTCTGGCGGCGAGGCAGGGGTAGGTCAACGCGGATGGCGTGGAAGGGCAAATTTTTCGGCGCGCTGATCGGCTTTCTGGTCACGCGTAGCGCCTGGGGCCTGCTGCTCGGCGCCATCATCGGCCAGATGTTCGATCAGGACCGGGGCGGCGGGGCTTCGGCGCCGCGGACGGTCGCGTCCGTGTTCTTCCGCACGACCTTCGAGGTGATGGGCCACGTCGCCAAGTCCGACGGGCGCGTGTCGGAGGCCGAGATCGACGCCGCGCGACGCCTGATGCGCGAACTCGGCCTCGGCAGCGGCGAGGTGGCGGCCGCGATCGCGAGTTTTGGCGTCGGCAAGTCGCCGGGCTACGACGCCGTCGCCGCCGTTGCGCGTCTGCGGGCGGTCTGCGCGAGCCGGCGCGATCTGCCCGCGGCATTCATGGAACTGCAATTGCGCGCGGCGCTCGCCGGCAACGACCTCTCGCCGCCGGCCCGCGTGATTCTGACGCGTGTCGCCGAGGGTCTGGGCATGTCGGGTCTCGAGTTCGTGCGCATCGAGGCCGCACTGCGCGCGCGCGAGGCCGGTTCCCGGTGGGCGGGGCCGAAGCGCGCAAGAGCACTCTCGGCGAGCTACGCCGAACTCGAGGTCGAGGAGAGCGTCAGCGATCGCGAATTGACCAGGGCGTACCGGCGGCAAATGAGCCGTCACCATCCGGACAAGCTCGTCGCCAACGGCCTGCCGGAATCGATGGCGCAAATGGCCAAGGAAAAGACGCAGCGGATCCAGGAGGCGTACGAGGCGATCCGCGCGGCGCGCGCAATGCGGTGATAGACTGAAAATCATGGACCCGGTCATCGCTCCGTCGATCCTGTCGGCCGACTTCGCGCGCCTCGGGGAGGAGGCGCAGGCGGTGCTGCGCGACGGCGCGGATTGGATTCACTTCGACGTGATGGACAATCATTACGTGCCGAATCTCACGATCGGGCCGCTGGTCTGCGAGGCCCTGCGCAAGGCCGGCATCGTGGCGCCGATCGACGTGCATCTGATGGTCTCGCCGGTCGACCGCCTCGTGCCGGAATTCGCCAAGGCCGGCGCGACGTACATCAGCTTCCATCCGGAAGCGACGGGCCATCCCGACCGGACGATTCGTTTGATTCGCGATTCGGGCTGCAAGCCGGGCCTCGCCCTCAATCCGGCGACAGCGCTCGAGTGGCTCGACTACGTGATCGACGAGCTCGATTTGATCCTGATCATGTCGGTCAACCCCGGTTTCGCCGGCCAAACGTTCATCGCCACCGCACTCGCGAAACTCACGGCGGCGCGCCGGCGGATCGTGCAGAGCGGCCGGCCGATCCGGCTGGAGATCGACGGCGGCGTGAAGCTCGGGAATGCCGCCGAGATCGCCCGCGCCGGCGCCGACACCTTCGTCGCGGGCTCGGCGATCTTCGGCAGCGGCGATTATGCGGCGACGATCGCCGCTCTGCGCCGGGAGATCGAGGCGGGCAGGCGCTCGGGTGGCTAGGGCGAGGGCTCGCTAGTCTTCGTCGTCCTCATCGTCCTCATCGTCGTCATCGTCGTCGTGCTGGATCCGGTGGTCGGCGCGAGTGCTCTTCGCGGCGGCCGCCACTGCCTTGACCGGAACGACCAGCGGGCGGGTCTTGACCTTCGGTCGCGCGTTGAACACGACGATCGTCTTGCCGGTCGCGCGCAGCAGGCCTTGTTCCTCCAGCACCTTGAGCACGCGGCCCGCCATTTCGCGCGAGCAGCCGACCAGGCGCGAGAGCTCCTGGCGGCTCACCTTGATCTGCATCCCTTCGGGATGGGTCATGGCGTCCGGCTCGCCGCAAAGGTCCATGATCGCGTGGGCGACGCGTCCGGTCACGTCGACGAACGCGAGATCGCCGAGCTTGCGATTGGTCCTGTCGAGTCGCGTCGCGAGCTGGGTCGCGAGCTCGAAGATCAGGCCGGGGCTCTCCGCCGCGATCTGCCGGAAGCGCGGATAGGTCATCTCGGCGAGCTCCGACTGCTGGCGCGTGCGCACCCAGGCGCTGCGGGTCGGCTGTTCGTAGAACAGGCCCATTTCGCCGAAGAACTGGCCCTTGTTGAGGTAGGCGAGCACCATTTCGTTGCCGTCCTCGTCCTCGATCATCACTTCGACCGAGCCGCTGATGATGTAGTAGAGGATGTCGGGGAGGTCGCCGGCGTGAATGATCACGGTCTTGGAGGGGACCGTGCGGATCCGGCAGTAGCTGAGGAAACGATTGATCGCCGGGATATCGCTCAAGGCCTTTGCGCCTTCTTCCATGTTGTCTCCCTAGAATTGACCTAGAACGGGCCGCGGACACGACGATGCTCGCGGACGTTTTATTACATAAGTCCCGGAATCGCAAGCAGTCTTGGCCATCTCACCACCAGTACGCGGCGTGCGTCATCAGGCGCGAAGCGTGGCGCATCGCCGCCCGGATCGGCGGCGGGACCACCCCGCCGCCCATCGATTCGGCGTTCCGGCCGTGCACGATCTCCTCGTGCTGCATGCGTTCGAGGATGGCGCGACTGCGCCGATCGGCGGTGGGAAGTCGCTCGAGGTGGTCGCGCAGATGCGACTCGACCTGCCTCTCGGTTTCGCGGATGAAGCCGAGACTTGCGGGCTTCTCCAAGGATCCGGCGAGCGCACCGATCGCCCAGGAACCGAGATACCACAAGGCGTTCAGGCGGCTTGGGGTGGCGCCGAGCTGCACCATTCGTTGCTCGCACCACGCCAGGTGATCGCCCTCCTCGGCGGCGGCGGCTCGCAGCGCCGCCACGACCGCCGGATCCCGGGCCGTCAGCGCCTGCCCTTGATACAGGGCCTGAGCGGCGACCTCGCCGGCGTGATTGACCCGCATCAGCCGGCCGGCTTCGCGGCGCTCGGCAGTGCTCAACGCGGGTTCCTCCACGGCGGCGTCCGGAGCCGCTCGCCGCGTCCGCGCCGGCACAGACAACACCTTGATTGCCTTGTCAATTTCACCAATGACCCGATCGAGCGGGCGGTAGCGCCGTGCGTCCATCCGGACAGTATATATAATGTATGTCCGCCTGCGGGCCGCGGGACTGGCAAGCGCGCGCCGGCTTCTGTACACTTCGGCGCCTTTCGGCAAGGTCGTCGATCCTCTAGAGTGACCCCATGTACACGGTATTCTCGAAACCTGAAGAAACTCGCGGCGACTGGTTCGTGGTCGACGCGGCCGGCAAGACGCTCGGCCGGCTGGCGTCCCAGCTTGCCCATCGCTTGAAGGGCAAGCACAAGCCGACTTATGCACCGCACCAGGATCTTGGCGACCACATCGTCGTCATCAATGCGGGCGCGGTTCGGGTCACCGGCGCGAAGCTTTCGGACAAGTTCTATCATCGGCACACCGGCTATGTCGGCAATCTGAAGAGCACTTCGCTCGGCAAGCTGCTGAAGGAGCACCCGGAGCGCGCCATCGAGTTCGCGGTCAAGGGCATGCTGCCGAAGGGACCGCTCGGGCGGCGCATGTACCGCAAACTGCACGTGTTCGGCGGCGGCGAACATCCGCACCTCGCCCAGCAGCCAAAGACGCTCGAATTGAACTAACAGTCCCCAGGAACGCAAGACATGGCACAGAACGCAGCCGCCGGCTCCACCTATTACGGCACCGGACGGCGCAAGACTTCCAGCGCGCGGGTCTACCTCACGCCCGGCACGGGTCGCGTGTCGATCAACGGGCGCACGCTCGAGGAGTTCTTCGGCCGGGAGACCGGCCGCATGATCGTCCGCCAGCCGTTTCAGGCGATCGACATGGACGGCAAGTTCGACATCGCCGTGCAGGTCGAGGGTGGCGGCATCACCGGCCAAGCCGGCGCGATCCGGCACGGCATCACGCGCGCGCTGATGGCGTACGACGAGGCGCTGCGGCCGGGATTGCGCAAGGCCGGCTTCGTGACCCGCGATGCGCGCGAGGTCGAACGCAAGAAGGTCGGCCGGCGCAAGGCGCGGCGCGGCACCCAGTTCTCGAAGCGTTGAGCGCACGAACAGCCGCCATATGCGATTCTTCTTGGGGGATCGTCTAGCGGTAGGACAACGGTCTCTGACACCGTTTACCTAGGTTCGAATCCTAGTCCCCCAGCCATATCGGGGGCCCGCGGCCGCGGGCCCCCTCCCCGGTCGGAGCGCGAGTCGGCATGTCGGTTGAACGCAACTCGGGTGGACCCATGCGGTTGCTGGCGCTCGGTGCGCTGGGCGTCGTTTTCGGCGACATCGGTACGAGCCCTCTGTACGCGGTATCCGCCTGCTTCACCGGCGCGCGCCTGACGGTTGCGCCGCATGAGGTTCTCGGCGTCCTGTCGCTGATCTTCTGGTCGCTCGTGCTGGTGGTCCTGCTGAAATACGTGTCGGTCGTGCTGAACGCCGACAACAAGGGTGAGGGCGGGGTGCTCGCGCTCACCGCGCTGGTGGTCAACACCGCCCGCGCAAGTCCACGCAAGAAGCTCTACGCCCTGCTCGGCATCCTCGGCGCGGCGCTGT